>Ga0209309_10000094_pt1 | contig 123005 bp, 124 predicted proteins | sample COGITO_mtgs_1204_2_FD_184807 | JGI IMG/M metagenome (GOLD analysis project Ga0209309, IMG submission 184807) | Pelagic marine microbial communities from North Sea - COGITO_mtgs_120412 (SPAdes) (version 2) | ecosystem: Environmental > Aquatic > Marine > Epipelagic ... | reverse complement strand
AACAGTATCGGTTTGAACAGAAAAGTTCTTGCAGATTTAGCTATGAATCAACCTGAAGCGTTTAAAGCTTTAGTAGACAAAGTAAAATAAATTATATACAGATTAACGTTCTTATATAAATGATCCCGCTCTAACGAGTGGGATTTTTTTATGCTTATCTTTTAAGTCTTATGCTTTTTCTTTTTCGCTGCCGGGAATAAAACATTATTCAAAATAAGTCTATACCCTGGCGAATTTGGATGCAGCTCCAATTCTGTCTTTGGATCTCCAACTCTATGCTGATAATCTTCCGGATCATGGCCTCCATAGAAGGTGAAAAATCCCTTCCCTTTTATTCCGTGGATATACCTTGCTTCTCCATTTAATTTGTTCTCTCCTAAAACTAGAACCGTTGATTTTAAAGTTGAAGCATCGAAGGCAGTAGTTTGCCCCATGAATCCTTTTACTAAAACGGTATGATTTTGATTCAACATAGTTGGAACAGGATCCCATTTAGCCGAGAATTCCATTAAAGTGAAATAATCAGACTCCGCTGAAATTTTCCTTTTCTCTGTCATATCTATAGAAGAGAATTCATATTGCATAGGATCTCTCTCTAAAAGAAAATTTGTAAAAGCAAAGGTCCTATTAAAATCTATTTTAGATTGATACCCCGGATCGCTAGGGTCCCCATCAAACATGGGTTCAGCTATATCCACACCTTCTGCTGACAACGCAATATCAAAACTATCTGTAGCACTACACATTGCGAACATAAAGCCTCCTCCTACTACATAATCTCGAATTTTTAAAGCTACAGCCAACTTCTCTTCAGAAACTTTAGAATACCCAAGCTTTTTAGCTAAAGCTTCTGCTTCTTCCTTTTCTTTAAGATACCATGGGGTCGTTCTATAATTTCTATAGAATTTCCCATATTGCCCAGTAAAATCTTCATGATGTAAATGCAACCAATCATATAATAGCAAAGCATCACTTAAAACCTCTTCATCATAAATAGTCTCATAAGGAATCTCTGCATAAGAAAGCACCATAGTAACCGCATCATCCCAAGGTTTATTACCCTGAGGTGCGTAAACTGCAATTTTTGGAGCCTTTTCTAAAATAACAGCTTCCATATTTTTTGAAGGACTAGATATTTCATCCAAAATGGAAGCAGTTTTTGCATCGCTTAACACTTCAAAAGAAACTCCTCTAATCTTACATTCTCTTTTTAGAGCTTCTGTATCTGAAACTAAGAATGAACCACCTCTATAATTAAGCAACCATTGCACTTTCAAATTATTCTGAAGTGCATAATACGTAATTCCGTAGGCTTTTAAATGATTAATCTGCCCTTCAGCATCCATAGGAATAAGAATAGAAGAACTAAACATATTCCAACTTCCTGAAAATAAAAAGAGTATCAAAACCAAAGTTTTGATACTCTTTTTAATACTATAATTAATAAATTCTATTCCTTTAAATTCGAAACATTCAGTAATTAAACCGAAGGATTTTTTAAAATTAAAAAGGTACGTCGCTATCGTCATCATTAAAATCGTTGTTCATAGAACTTCCAAAAGCTTCATCTGCGCTAGGACTTGGTAAGCCAGGAGTTTTAAAAGCATCTTCTCCTCCCCCGTCATTCATTTTAGAATGAAATTCAAAAGGAGAGTCAAAGTCATCTAAGTTATCGAATTTACCTAAATGCCCAACGAATTTCAAACGAATGTTTTCCAAACCACCGTTACGGTGCTTAGCAACAATAAATTCTCCTTGCCCTGCAGTTGGAGAGCGTTCTTCATCGTCCCACTCATCTATTTTGTAATATTCTGGTCGGTAAATAAATGATACAATATCGGCATCCTGCTCAATCGCACCAGATTCCCTCAAATCACTCAATAATGGTCTTTTACTTCCACCTCTGGTTTCTACCGCACGAGATAACTGGGAAAGTGCAATTACTGGAATACTTAATTCTTTCGCTAGTGCCTTCAAGTTTCGAGAAATAGTAGATATTTCCTGTTCACGATTTCCTCCTTTACTAGAACTTCCGGCAGTCATTAACTGAAGGTAATCTACCACTACCATCTTAATCCCGAATTGTGATGAAAGTCTTCTAGCCTTTGCTCTAAGGTCAAAAATTGATAAGGAAGGAGTATCATCTATAAAAAGCGGTGCTTTTTCCAGATCTTTTACCTTCACATTCAATTGCTCCCACTCATGAGTTTCTAAGTTACCGGTTCTTAATTTTTCTGAAGACAATCCTGTTTCCGAAGAAATAAGACGGGTGATGAGCTGCACTGCAGACATCTCCAGAGAGAAGAAAGCCACAGGTATATTATGCCCAACCGCCATATTTCGAGCCATAGAAAGGGTTAACGCCGTTTTACCCATACCTGGACGCGCCGCAATAATAATCAAATCACTGGGCTGCCATCCAGAAGTTAATTTATCTACTTTATCAAAGCCAGATGGAACTCCACTTAAACCTTCTTTATTAGAGATCTCTTGGATCCTGTTCTTAGCCTGAATAACCAAACTATGCGCAGTTTCTGTAGAACGTTTGATGTTACCTTGAGTAACTTCATACAACTTTGTTTCAGCCGAATCTAATAGGTCGAAAACATCGGTAGCCTCATCATAAGACTCCTCTATGATCTCACTAGAGATCTTTATCAAACTTCTTTGAATATATTTCTGAAGAATGATACGCGCATGAAACTCAATATGTGCAGAAGAGGATACCTTTTGAGTAAGCTGAATAAGATAATATTCTCCGCCAACCTTTTCTAACTTTCCGTCTTTTCTTAATTGATTAGAAACGGTTAATAAGTCGATTACTTCTGTATTTTCAAACAACTTATAGATAGCATCATAGATATGTTTGTGGGCAGTTTTATAGAAAACATCTGAGTGTAATATATCGATGATCTCATCAACACCCTTTTTATCTATCATCATTGCGCCTAACACAACTTCCTCTAAATCAACAGCTTGTGGCGGTATTTTTCCTCTTTCTAAATTTATTACGTTTCCTGAACTATATTTAATGCTTTTGGGGGCAGTGACTTTTTCCATATTACTAAAGTAAATAAATGTTAAAGCAATCTTAAAGATAACTTGCTTAGTTAATTAACCGGTAATGAACAATCTCCCTGTTAATAACTTAGAAATTTTGTTAATAAGGCCAAAAAAATCCGAAGTACAACTCCGGATATTTTTTAAATGTCAGTATACTGCGTGTTAATCTTTAAATACTCCCATATTGGAATATTTATCCATACGCTGATTCACCAATTCTGATGCTGATAAGTTTTTAAACTCATCATATGCAGATAAAATTGCAGATTTTACAGTATCAAAAGTTTCTTCGCGGTTGCTATGTGCTCCACCAAGAGGTTCTTTTACAATCTCGTCTATTAATTTCTGCTTCTTCATATCTATCGCGGTTAGCTTCAAGGCATCTGCAGCTATTTCTTTAAATTCCCAGCTTCTCCATAGTATTGAGGAACAAGATTCTGGAGAGATAACAGAATACCAAGTATTCTCTAACATCATCACCTTATCTCCTACTCCAATACCTAATGCTCCACCACTGGCTCCTTCACCAATGATAACTACAATAATTGGCACTTTTAGACGAGTCATCTCCAGAATATTTCTGGCAATAGCCTCACCTTGACCGCGTTCTTCTGCTTCTAAACCAGGAAAAGCACCCGGAGTGTCTATAAAAGTTACTACAGGTACTCCAAATTTCTCTGCAGATTTCATCAACCTTAATGCTTTACGGTATCCTTCTGGATTCGCCATCCCGAAGTTTCTATATTGTCTTGTCTTGGTATTAAAACCTTTTTGTTGACCAACTAACATAAAACTCTGATCTCCGATTTTTCCAAGTCCACCAATCATGGCTTTATCATCTTTTACGGTACGATCTCCGTGAAGTTCCAAAAAGGTATCTCCACAAATGGCTTTAATATAATCTAAAGTATATGGTCTGTTAGGGTGTCTTGACAGCTGTACGCGTTGCCATGCAGTAAGGTTTTTATAGATCTCCTTCTTGGTCGCAGCCAATTTCTTCTCTATCTGTTTACAGGTAGCTGTTACATCAACATTGCTCTCTGAACCTATATTACAAGCTTTTTTGTATTGCTCTTCTAACTCTTTAATGGGTAATTCAAAATCCAAATATTCCATATGAAGTTATGGTGTTTTTAATTAGCCTACAAATATAACAAACTTTAAAAGGAAGACTTCCTAAGATGGCTTATTAATTTTCCTTTTTGTTTTAAGATATCCATTAAGCACCACTGTAGATAGTATTATAGCTGCACCATAATAAAATTGAGGATGCATTTGTTCCTTGTTTCCGAACACGAGAAAGGCCAAAATTATTCCATATACCGGTTCCAAGTTAGTGGTAAGCATTACTGTATATGGGCTAAGATGTTTCATTACTGCTACTGCGGCAATAAATGCAAATGCGGTACAAACAGAAGATAAAATCAATAAATATATCCAATCTGAAGGAACGAGATTAAAAAATTCTGGATCAAATCCTCTTTCTCCTCCTGTAATCCAAGTCATTACCAACAAATAGACAGTAATGGCAACAGCTCCAGTTAGTAGTTCATAAAATGAAATAACTGAAGGTGCGGCATGTTTCACTAACTTTCCATTCATAAGGGTAAAAACTGCCGATAAAAAAGCAGAGACAAGAGCTAATATAATTCCTAATAAATGCTCTGTCTCTACATTGAATATAATATAAAGTCCCAACATTACAATTAGCCCAAAAACCACTTCATACCAGACAAATTTCCGTTTATAAAAAATCGGTTCTAGAATAGAGGTGAAAAATGCTCCTGTAGAAAGTAAGGCTAAGGTGATAGATACGTTGGATTCTTTAATAGCTCCAAAGAAAGTAAGCCAATGCAGTGCTATTACTAGACCAGCTATTACAAGTAATTTTAATTTTTTAGGAGGTAATTTTAGACTCTTACGCTTATAAAGTATCCAGGCTAAAATGAACATACTTGCAGATAACATTCTATACCAAACCAAGGGGATTGCTTCCAGAGATATTAGTGCTCCAAGTATCGCGGTAAAACCCCATATTAACACGATCACGTGAAAAAACAGGTAACTTTTTAATTTATCGCTTAGCATTATAGAGCAGATAAATAGCTAAGATCCCAAAAGTAAAGTTTGGAAACCAAACTCCAATAAGGGGAGAAAATGTAGATTGTTCTGCAATAGTACCAAATACTTTATCAAAAAAGATAAAAATGAAGGCTAAGGTAATTCCTAATGCCAGATTCACCCCCATCCCTCCTCTTCGTTTTACTGAAGATACAGCTACTGCAATAATGGTAAGAATAAAGGCGGAAACCGGTAGACTCCAACGCCTGTAGGCAACCACTAAATATCTATTCATATTAGCAGAACCACGCCGTTTTTCCTGATCTATAAAATCATTCAACTCATTATAAGTAAGCGTTTCTGCAATATATTTTACTGGTGTTAATTGATCAAATTCGAATGGTAAAATAGTATCCAGCTCACGCTCGTGAGTAATAACATCTTCATTTTCTCCAACAATTCGCTTATCAACATTGGTAAGTATATAGGTACTATCTTCTTCTTTAAACTCTAATCTTGATGCACTTAATTTAAACTTCAGTTTATTGCCTTCAAAATGTTCTAAAGTAAAGTTTCGAGCAGTATGATTCATAGGTTGGAAGTTACTGGCATAGATATACTCTGAATTATTGATCTGCCTGTAAACATCATTAGTTTCCTGAACTTCTGCTCCCTTCTTTAAATACTGATATTTAAACTCGTTAAATCCTTTACTTGCCTGCGGAGCTAAATACATACTCAATACCAATGCTCCAAAACAAACAATTGAAGCTCCTATTAAATAAGGCCTTAAAAATCTCCAATAAGACACACCACTACTTAAAAAAGCAATGATCTCTGTATTATTGGCCAATTTTGAAGTGAACCATATTACCGAAAGGAAAAGGAATAATGGAAATAATAGGTTAGCAAAATAGATAGTAAAGTCTAAATAATAAGATGCAACTTCCCAAAAAGGAACTTCATTTTCTAATATCTTATCTATTTTCTCTGCAAGGTTAATGGTTATCCCAATAGGAATAAACATTAAGAGCATCATGGTAAATGTACCTAGATAACGTTTTAATATGTACCAGTCTAGTATTTTCAATTTATAAGCGCTTATCCATTTGCTTTACCATCATATTTTTCCACGTTGTAAAATCGCCAGCTAAGATATGTTTTCTGGCCTCACGAGTCAACCAAAGATAGAACCCAAGATTATGAATTGTAGCAATTTGCTTGCCTAATAATTCATTTACTGAAAATAAATGTCTTAAATAAGCTTTGCTATATTCTGTATCTACCCAAGTTATATTCATATCATCTATAGCAGAAAAATCATCTTCCCATTTTTTGTTCTTGATATTAATGGTACCGTGTGCCGTAAATAACATTCCGTTACGGGCGTTTCTAGTAGGCATTACACAATCAAACATATCAATTCCTAAGGCGATATTCTCCAAAATATTGATAGGAGTTCCCACCCCCATTAAATATCTTGGCTTATCTTCCGGAAGAATTTCTGTAACTACTTCTGTCATTGCGTACATTTCTTCAGCAGGTTCTCCAACAGATAATCCTCCAATTGCATTTCCTTCTGCTCCAACAGAAGCAATATATTCTGCAGATTGTTTTCTAAGATCTTTATAGGTACTTCCTTGAACTATTGGAAAGAATGCCTGAGTATAATCATATAAATATGGAGTTTTCTCCAAGTGATTGATACATCTATCCAACCATCTATGCGTCATGTGCATAGATCTTTTAGCATATCTATAATCGCAAGGGTATGGAGTACACTCATCAAAAGCCATAATAATATCTGCACCAATAGCTCTTTGAATTTCCATTACATTTTCTGGAGTAAAGGTATGATAAGAACCATCTATATGAGATTTGAACTTAACCCCTTCTTCTTTGATCTTTCTTCTTTCTGAAAGCGAATATACTTGATACCCGCCACTATCGGTAAGTATGTTTCTATCCCAGTTCATGAATTTATGCAAACCACCTGCCTTTTTTAAAATTTCAACTTGTGGTCTTAAATATAGATGATAGGTATTCCCTAGAATAATATCTGGGTTAATCTCTTCTTTTAATTCTCTTTGATGCACTCCTTTTACCGTTCCAACGGTTCCAACCGGCATAAAAATAGGAGTTTCTATAACCCCATGGTCTGTAGTGATTTTTCCCGCTCTTGCCTTACTACCAGCATCGGTAGTTAAAAGTTCAAAATTCATAGTATGATTTAAGTAGCGGCAAAGATACTTAACTAATCTACATATCACAGAGCACAGAATTTAAAAAATGTTAGTTAAAAAACTCAAATCGTTGATAACTGGCAAATTCTAGCTTTGACCTTCCTATTTAAAAACATATTTTTGCAACACTCAAAAATAACAACACAACAATGCCAAACACACAACAATTAGAAGATTTTGTTTCTCAGGTTCGAAGAGACATTGTAAGACAGGTTCATAAAGTAAATTCTGGTCACCCAGGAGGTTCTTTAGGCTGTGCTGAATTCTTTACTGCTCTTTATCAAGAGGTAATGGATTATAGCACCGACTTTAAAATGGACGGAATTGGAGAAGACCTTTTCTTCCTATCAAACGGTCATATTTCACCTGTTTTCTACAGCGTTCTTGCTAGAAGCGGATTTTTTCCAGTAGAAGAGTTAAACACTTTTCGACTTATCAATTCTCGTTTGCAAGGTCATCCAACTACTCATGAAGGTTTACCAGGAATAAGAATCGCTTCCGGGTCTTTAGGACAAGGAATGAGCGTTGCACTTGGTGCTGCAGAAGCAAAAAAACTTAATAATGACGATCACTTAATTTACACACTTCACGGTGATGGCGAATTACAAGAAGGTCAGAACTGGGAAGCAATTATGTATGCTGCCGGAAACAAAATAGACAATATTATCTCTACTATAGATCTTAACGGGCAGCAAATTGATGGTGCTACAGATCAGGTTTTACCAATGGGTAATATCAAAGCTAAATTTGAAGCTTTTGGTTGGGATGTTTTAGAGGTTAAAGAAGGTAATAACATTACCAAGATCCTTGAAGGGCTTAAGGAAGCAAAAGAACTTACCGAAAAAGGAAAACCAGTATGTATCTTATTGCATACAGTAATGGGTAATGGAGTAGATTTTATGATGCATACTCATAAATGGCACGGAGTTGCACCAAATGACGAGCAACTTGCAGAAGCATTATCACAAAACCCTGAAACCTTAGGAGATTATTAATAGACTTCAAATCTTATTTTCGAATTATTTCGAAAAAGATCTTGAACCTCAGAAAAAGATATTAGAATGAAAAAATATACAAATACAGGAAAGAAAGATACTCGCTCAGGTTTTGGAGCAGGGTTGGCAGAATTAGGAAGAACTAATGAAAATGTAGTTGCTCTTTGTGCCGATCTTACCGGTTCTTTAAAAATGGACGAATTTAAAGCAGATAATCCGGAAAGATTTTTCCAGGTTGGTATTGCTGAAGCTAATATGATTGGAATGGCTGCCGGTATGACCATTGGTGGTAAAATTCCTTTTACTGGAACTTTTGCCAACTTTTCTACGGGTAGAGTTTATGATCAAATTCGCCAGAGTGTGGCTTATTCAGGTAAGAATGTAAAAATCTGTGCATCTCACGCCGGATTAACGCTTGGAGAAGATGGAGCAACACACCAGATCTTAGAAGATCTTGGATTGATGAAAATGTTACCGGGAATGACTGTGATCAATACTTGTGATTATAATCAAACCAAAGCAGCAACCATTGCAATTGCTGAAATGGAAGGCCCTGTTTATTTGAGATTTGGAAGACCAAAAGTTGCAAACTTCACTCCAGAAGATCAAAAATTTGAAATTGGAAAAGCGGTAAATCTAACTGAGGGTACCGATGTAACTATTATTGCAACCGGACATTTAGTTTGGGAAGCCTTACAAGCTGCAGAAGAATTAGAAGCTAAAGGAATTAGTGCAGAAGTGATCAATATTCATACAATTAAGCCTTTGGATGAAGAAGCAATTATCAAATCTGTAAAGAAAACCGGATGTGTGGTAACTGCAGAAGAGCACAACTTCTTAGGTGGTCTTGGAGAAAGTGTTGCAAGAACGTTGTCTCTTAGCACTCCTACTCCACAAGAATTTGTTGCAACGATGGATACCTTTGGAGAAAGTGGAACTCCAGAGCAATTGATGGACAAATATGGATTGAATGCAGAAGCAATTGTGAAAGCTTCAGAAAAAGTGATCAAAAGAAAATAAGATATTTTTATAAATTCTATTTATAAACCCTTCAAATTCAACGTTTGAGGGGTTTTATAATTTAATATAGAAATAATTGGCACATTTACTGCGTTATACACATCTCATCTTAAATCAAAACTTATGAAAAAATTATTTTTACTTGCATTCCTTACTTTCGGTGGAGTTGCAATGGCTCAAACTTCTTACGGAATAAAAGGAGGTTTAAACTATGGTGCTACTGGAGATTATGAAAATTATTCTCAAGTGGCCGGTGATATTTCTTCAGTTGAAAACGGTAAAGAAAGAACTGGTTATCATGTAGGAGCTTTTGCGAAATTTGAATTTCTTGGACTATTCCTTCAACCAGAACTTGTTTATACTTCGTTAAAAACAGAATATGACACCTTCGATTACAAATTGAATAAGATCGACGCACCCCTATTAGTTGGGTTAAATGTTTTAGGACCACTAAATGTTAAAGCTGGACCATCTTTTCAATATGTACTAAGCAACGATCTGGAAAATTCTAATTCTAACCTGAAGATCTCTGATGTTGAAAATAAGATTACTCTTGGATATCAATTAGGTGCGGGATTAGATTTAGGCAGATTAGGATTTGATGTAAGATATGAAGGGGCTTTTAAAGAGAATAATGCTTTTGGTGATATGGCAGCAGATAATAACTTTAAAATAGACTCTAGACCATCTCAATGGATCTTCGGACTTTCCTACAGTTTTAATTAACAGCCAGATTTATATAAAACAAAAAAATCCGCAACTGAAGTTGCGGATTTTTTATTTCCTAAAAATTTAAATCTCTAGTAGTATGTTTCCGGATCCAGATAATCTGGAGTTCCATCATTGTTTTTATCTGTAAAGGTAATCTCTCCTGTTACTGGATCTACAGTTATCTCATCTATTGTTGGGGTTCCATCTCCGTCATCATCAGAATCTGCATAATTTGGCACTCCATCCTCATCTGTATCATCATTCAAAATATTCTGATCATTATTTAAATCTTCCATAAAACTAGGAATTCCATCTCTATCATGATCTGCCTGATTAGCGATGTACAAGTTTACATTGAAAATAATTGGGCTGTAAGCTGGAATAGTTGCTTGTGAGGCTGAGAAATAAGCCAAACCTGATGGAATAAATATAGAACCTATTCCGTAATCATTATTAAAAGTTACAGAATTATCATCATTTACATCATATCCAGAAGCAGATTTAAATTCCACAACACCTTGACTAAATCCATCTATTAAACGAGTTAGATCAAACCAAACCGGAGTTTGAGCATCGTCAAAATTTACTCCTGTTAATAATTTACCGGTGTAGGTTACAAAAGTAGAATCTACATACGCAGGATTTTGCCCTTCACCTTCTCTTACTTTAAGAACATATAAATTATAATCTATATCATCTCTAGTAACTGTTTTAGTCTTTAGAAGATCTGATTCGAAGATTGGGGACTTATCAGAATTTGATCCGGCTATAGTATCAAAACGAATAGTATAATCAAAATCTGCAGGAGGAGTTTCAAACTCTTCATAATTGTAGAAATGCGTTTTTAGAAAAGAGATCAATGCTTCGTCATCTTTAATAGCTTGCTCCCCTCTATCACGATCAGGTACTGAGGAAGTTCCTGGATCATCTTTTTTACAACTTATAAACATTGTGCTTGCTAGCACGGTAATAAAAAACAATTTGTTCAATCTCATCATTAGCTGAATTTAAGGCGGCAAGATACAATATTCTTGTATTTTTGCTTAAGATTTACTCAGTTTTAAGAACCAAATATGAGAGTTGATAAATATTTATGGTGTGTGCGGTATTTCAAAACAAGAAGTCTTGCCACACAAGCCTGTAGACAGGGAAAAGTTAAGATACAAGGTGATAATGTAAAAGCATCTAGAGAAGTATATCCCACAGATAAAATTCAGGTTAGAAAAAATCAGATAGATTATCAGGTAGAAGTTCTAGACCTGCCTACAAGCAGGGTTGGAGCAAAGATCGCCAATCTTTATGTGAATGATATTACACCAAAAGAAGAGTTCGAAAAATTAGATCTGCTTAAATATTCTAAAGATTATTACCGCAAAAGAGGAACCGGAAGACCTACCAAAAAAGATCGAAGAGATATTGATGATTGGTTTGAAGATCCGGAAAAAGCAGATAAAGAATGAATTTAGACAAAGAATATTGGAGTTCAAGATATAATTCAAATAATATTGGCTGGGATTTAGGGAAAGTTTCATCTCCCCTTAAAGCTTATATAGATCAACTTGAAGATAAGTCCTTAAAAATTCTTATTCCAGGAGGAGGAAATTCTTACGAAGCAGAATATCTTTTTTCTCAAGGTTTTAAAAATGTTTTTGTTATTGATCTTGCGATAGAACCGCTAAACAATTTACAAAAGAGACAACCTAATTTTCCAGTAGAACAATTAATTCAAGGAAATTTCTTTGAGCTTGAAGATGAATTTGATCTTATTCTTGAACAAACCTTCTTTTGCGCCTTACCTCTTTCAAAAAGAAAAGATTACGCAATAAAGATGAAGGAGTTATTAAAGCCGCAAGGTAAACTCGCCGGACTGTTTTTTGATATTGAATTTAACAAAGAAGGACCACCGTTTGGTGGAAACAAGGAAGAATATTTAACCTATTTTAGTCCGTATTTTAAAATTAAAATCTTAGAACCTAGCTATAATTCTATTGCTCCAAGACAAGGCAATGAATTGTTTTTTATCTTTAACAAAAAATGAAATAATGCCGGTATCCAATATCATATTAAATAATGAGCAGATTAAACATAAGATAAAACGAATTGCTTACCAGATATATGAAAGCAATATAGACGAGTCTTATTTAATTTTAGCTGGAATCTCAAAAAGCGGATATCAGTTTGCAAAACGCTTACAAATCGTTCTAGAGGACATCTCAGATATCTCTATAGAGCTTTGTGAGGTAAGAATAGATAAAAAGAACCCATTGAATACCATAGAGACATCTTTGGCCCCAGAGGCTTATCAGAACAAATCTGTGGTACTTATAGATGATGTTTTAAATTCAGGAGCCACATTAATCTATGGAGTTAAACATTTTCTTCAAGTACCTTTAAAACAATTTAAAACAGCGGTGCTAGTAGATAGAAGTCATAAAAAATATCCTGTAAAGGCAGATTTTAAAGGAATTTCTCTTTCTACTTCTATGAATGAAACAGTTCAAGTTCATTTTTCAAAAGGGAAAGATAAAGTGGAGCTACTATAGCTTTTGAATAATTTCGTACCCAATTGCATCTGCACTTCTATTTTCAACATCTACAATAATATCTGCTTGATTGTAATAATAGCTGCGTTCAAATAAATGTTTACGGATAAAATCATCCAGATCTTCTTTTATGGTGAGATGACTTATCATTGGTCTGTGGTCTTTTTCCTGAAATAATCTGTTGGTTAAGAAGTCTACCGAGGCTTTGAGGTAAACTAATTTAGCCTCTGGATGGCTTTTTATAAGATCTATATTAATTCCATAGCAAGGAGTTCCTCCTCCAAGAGCTACAACCATATCTATTGGCTCTTCCAAAACGTCCTCCAGCACTTTTGTTTCCAACTTCCTAAAATACAATTCTCCCTTATTGGCAAAAATTTCTGAAACCGAGAGTTCTTCAATTAAAGTTATTTGATCGTCAAGATCTATAAGCGGAATTCTCATTTTTTTAGAAATATAGTCCGCAATTAGAGATTTGCCTGAACCCATGTATCCTGAGAGAAATATTTTCATACTGATTTTGAGGTGTTTAGATATTTATTTAAAACATTTGCAAATTTATATCAATTTCCTCTTGAAAAATAAATTAATGATAGTATATTTGCACCCGCAATCGCAAAATATTGCAGCACAAGATTTGGTAGCTCAGTTGGTAGAGCATCTCCCTTTTAAGGAGAGGGTCCTGGGTTCGAGCCCCAGCCAGATCACTAAAATTTAGAGGTTTTTTTCCTCCATGATCTTTTACATAACCGATTTGGTAGCTCAGTTGGTAGAGCATCTCCCTTTTAAGGAGAGGGTCCTGGGTTCGAGCCCCAGCCAGATCACTACTTTTTAAGTTCTATAATTTTGGATCTTCCCAAAATTATTTTTTTTGATATTATCTTGCCCTTTAGAAATTCAATTTCTAATCGCGCATTTGCCCGGGTGCTGGAATTGGTAGACAGGCATGGTTGAGGGCCATGTGTTCATTAGGGCGTGCGGGTTCAAGTCCCGCTCCGGGTACAATTAAAGCTCCTCACCTACTAGTAAATATTAAAAAATCAAAACTCCGTATCTACATTCTTATACACACTAATTTAAATTAGTATTTGTTTACACTCTTCAATAATACACATTATAAAATCTTATTAATTTTCTGTTTACTTATGGATCCTACGGCAAAGCTATTGAACGATGTCTATATATTCATATATAAGAATTTAGCTAGTAAATTCAAACACTCTTAAGTATACTTTATTTTTTAAAGTTGCTCAAAATGTGCTTTTCAGAAGGCTTATATAGAAAAATGACTAGAAATAAAAAAGCAAATTTTCTAAACTGAAAATCTGCTTTTTTTTAGGTTAACTTATGATTTAATCTTTTACATCTGATTTTAAATCTAGAGTAGGTTTTTGTGCCGTTTCTGAAACCTTCCATCCTGTAGCATACATCCACTCAGTCATTTTAGCAAGCTTAGATATATCTATTTTATCAGCTTCATCATTTGGGGTGTGATAATCTGAATGAAGAAGGGTCGTAAAGAAAATAGCAGGAATATTAACTTCAGCATAAGGTAAATGGTCACTTCTGTAATACCAGAATTCAGGATGATCTTCTGCATCCCAAGAAGTATCTACCATAAATTTCGTGAGCTCGCTATTTGCATTCATTGCCATTTCTACCAACTGGGAAGAATTTTTATGCGGTGCGATAGAGCCTAATAGGGCCGCAGATTCAGGATCATTTCTCCCTATCATATCACCGTTCAATATAGCGACAATATTTTCTTCTTTAACCGTGGGATGTTCAACAAAGTATCGAGACCCCATTAATCCACGCTCCTCTGCTCCATGCCAAACGAATAAAGCACTTCTTTTTCCCGGTTGCTTTATCCAAGCTCTGGCAATGGCTAATAAAGCAACACTTACAGAAGCATTATCGTCTGCACCGTTCCAGATAGAATCTCCTTTAACAGGTTTTCCTACCCCATCATGATCATGATGTCCACTAAAAAGAACATATTGCTCTTTTAACTTTGGATCTTTCCCTTCGGCTTTAGCTACTACATTAACCGATGGATATTTAAATTTATTAACTCTAATATTGGCTTTAAAAGTCACATTTCCCTCTTTTAATTTTTCTTCAAAAGAAGGAGTTACTAGAAAAACAGGAGTGTCGTTTTTATCATTTTTCCATTCACTTTCCTCTAGTTCATATTGCCCTTCTTCAAATCCATGTCCAAAAAATCCTATTTTAGAGTTTGCAGTAGAGTCTGCAACAAGAATAATCGCAGAAACTCCCTGTCTTTTTAAAATATTAGCTTGTTGGCGAATTGCTCCAAGAGCATATCTATAAACCCAAAGGCTCATTCCATCTGCTGGTAATTTATCTGGGGGTAATAATTTTATTGCCACAATTCTATTTTTGATAGTAGAAGTAGTATCTGCTAGAGAATTAAGCCATATTGGTGTCCCTTCTACACTGGTTTCTACAGGAGAAACCGGATAAACATCGTTCCACAATCTTGCATTTTCTCCATTGATCTTTACCTCACTATTGCTTGCTACAGTTGTTCTATAAAGCGGGAAGAACTGAAAATATGTACCATTATCGCCAGCTGGTTTTAAGCCAGCATCTGCTGCTCTTTTTGCCACCCAAGTTGCAGCATTCAATTCATCTATAGTTCCTGCTCTTCTGCCACGCATATCATCACTGGCCAAATAATAAATATCACTCTTAAGATCTGCCTCTTTTATTGCTGAAAGTGCTGGTGGATTTTGAGCATAAGAGTATGTTGTGATTATCAAGGTTAATAATGTAAGTTGTAGGTGTTTATTTTTAATCATAGTTAATAGTTTAAGATTGTTGAATTTAATTAATTTTAACATTAAATATTATTCTCGAAAGGTTAAAACTACTCAAATGCCCAAAAACTTTTCAGTTACAAAATTCGTACATACAATAAAGCCTGAATTTATTCGATAAAAAAATTTGTTTAACCATTATTACTAAAGATTAAACATTTAACATTTTGATATAAGTCACAACCTATAAATTTGTTTAGATTTGTTTATCTATTAATATATATGGAAAACGTTAAACAGAATTTCAGCATTAAAGACTTAGAGCATTTAAGTGGAATTAAAGCTCACACTATTCGTATCTGGGAAAAACGTTACAATATTCTTACCCCAGAGCGTACAGAAACCAATATTAGAACATATGATCTGGAGAATCTTCAGAAGATATTAAATGTTACATTTTTAAATGAACATGGATACAAAATCTCGAGAATTGCCAAGCTAAGCGATCCTGAGATCTCCACAATGGTTAAAAATGTAGCGGCAAGTGCTAGTGTGCAAAACAGAGCTATTAATTCTTTTAAAATAGCAATGATCAATTTCGATCAGGTTTTGTTTAACAGAACTTATAATATGCTGATTGAAAAGAAAAGTTTTAGAGAAATTTTCTTAGAGATATTTATTCCCCTTTTAGATGAAATTGGATTACTATGGCAAACCGATACTATCAATCCTGTACATGAACATTTTCTCGTTAACCTTATTAAGCAGAAATTATATTTGAACATTTCTCTCTTTGGCGATTCTACAGATGACAATGATGATGATCTATATGTACTTTTCTTACCGGAGAATGAAATTCATGATCTTGGAATTCTCTATCTGAATTTCGAACTTAATTTTCATGGTAAAAAAACTATTTACCTCGGTCCTAGTATGCCTATTAAAGACATGAGGTATTTACTGGAGATACATAAGAATATTAAATTTATGAGTTATCTTACTATAACACCGCTCGATATCCCTGCTTTCTTAGAAGAATTTGAAAGAGAATTATGTGCAGAGAATACAATGGAAATTTGCTTATTTGGAGCTAGAATTCAGAGCTTGGATCCTGCTAGCCAACCAGAAAATATAAAGATATACAAGTCTATCACAGAATTTTCAAACCAACTAAGTTAAGATGAAGAACAAAGTGAGTGTTATTGGTTCTGGATTTGCTTCGTTATCTGCAGCTTGTTATTTAGCGAGAGATGGCTACGATGTTACTATATATGAAAAAAATGAAAGCATAGGAGGAAGAGCTAGACAATTTAAAAAAGACGGTTTCACTTTTGACATGGGCCCATCCTGGTATTGGATGCCAGATGTTTTTGAAAAATTCTTCGGTGATTTTCAGAAAAAACCTTCAGATTATTACCAATTAGAAAAACTAAATCCTGCCTATAAAGTTTTCTTCGGAAATAATGAAAGCATAAGCATTGCGGATACTTTAGAGAAGATCTATGAAGCTTTTGAAACCGAAGAAGCCGGAAGCTCAAAAAAACTAAGAAAGTTTATAGCACAAGCTCAGAACAATTATGAAATAGCAATTAAAGATCTTGTGTATAGACCAGGCGTTTCTCCTATAGAATTGGTAACTCCGGAAACTATTAAAAAAATAGGTCAGTTTTTTAGCACTATTTCTAAAGACGTTCGCAAAGAATTTAAGAATAAGAAACTTATTCAAATTTTGGAATTTCCGGTGCTATTCTTAGGAGCAAAACCCAGCGATACTCCATCTTTTTACAGTTTTATGAATTATGCCGATTTTGGACTTGGTACTTGGCATCCCCAAGGGGGAATGTATAAGGTAATTGAAGGAATGAAATCTTTAGCCCTAAGTCTAGGTGTAAACATAAAAACCAACGCTGCAGTAGAAAAAATTAATATTGAAAATAAAAGAGTATCTTCTATTATAATTAATGGAGAAAAAATAGACACAAATCTGGTTGTAACTGGAGCCGATTACCATCATAGTGAAACATTAATCGATTCAGAACATCGGCAATATTCTGAAGCTTACTGGGATAAGAAAACGTTTGCTCCTTCTTCTCTCCTATTCTATGTTGGCTTCGATAAAAAATTGAAAAATATAAATCATCATAATTTATTTTTTGATGTAGATTTTGACGAACATGCTAAAGATATTTATGATGAGCCCAAATGGCCGGAGCAACCTTTATTTTACGCCAATTTCACATCGGTAACAGATAAGGATACAGCTCCTGAAAATTGTGAAAATGGATTTTTTCTAATTCCAATCGCTCCAGGACTTGAAGATATAGAGGAATTGAGATCTATATATTTTGATAAGATCATGGATAGATTTGAAGAAATTACCCATCAATCTGTGAGAAATAATGTAATTTTTAAGGAGTCTTTTTGTGTGAAAGATTTTATTCAAGATTACAACAGTTATAAAGGCAATGCATATGGTATGGCAAATACACTATTGCAAACGGCATTTTTAAGACCTAAATTAAAAAGCAGTAAAGTAGACGGTTTATATTTTACCGGCCAACTTACCGTTCCTGGTCCTGGTGTGCCTCCATCGTTAATCTCCGGCAAACTTGTTTCCGGACTCATCCAAAAAGACAATTAATATGAAATCAATTTTTGATAAGGTTTCAAGAAGCTGCAGTAAAGAGGTAACCAATGCTTATAGCACCTCTTTCTCTCTAGCTACAAAAATGCTGGCTCCATCAATAAGGCAGGATATTTATAATATTTATGGTTTTGTGAGATTGGCAGATGAAATTGTAGATTCTTTTCATGATTTTGACAAAGAAACTCTTCTCGACGACTTTACTGCAGATTTGTATAAAGCGATTGAGAATAAGATAAGCTTAAATCCAATTTTAAATTCGTTTCAAGAAACAGTTCACAAATATGATATAGACCCATCATTGTATAAAGCGTTTTTAAAAAGTATGAGATTAGATCTGTATAAATCAGATTATTTAACTCAGGCAGAATATAAAGAATACATTTACGGAAGCGCAGATGTTGTTGGCCTTATGTGCTTAAAAGTATTCGTAGGTGGAGATCAGATAAAATATGATGAATTAAGAGAGTCTGCTATGAGTCTGGGTTCTGCATTTCAAAAAGTAAATTTCTTAAGAGATCTAAAGGCAGATTTTGAAGATTTAAGCAGAAGTTATTTTCCAGATACTAACTTGGAAGCTTTAGATGAAGAAAGCAAACATAGAATTATAGCAGAAATTGAAGCCGATTTTAAGAATGGACTTCATGGAATTGCTAAATTGCCGGTTGAAGCTAAATTTGGAGTTTACACCGCTTATATATATTATAGCAAATTGCTTCATAAACTTAAGAACGTTCCTTCTTTAGAAATTAAAAATAGAAGAATTAGCGTACCTAATTATCAAAAAGCCGGATTACTGGCAAAATCATATATTTCATACCGATTAAATTTATTGTAATGAGCATTTTACTTTGGATACTGGTTTTTTTAGGAACATTTTTGATCATGGAGGGAATGGCATGGTTCACACATAAATTTATCATGCACGGTTTTCTATGGAAATTGCATGCAGACCACCACCGTAAAGACCATAGTAGCTGGTGGGAGCGTAATGACTTGTTCTTTGTTTTCTATGCACTGGTTAGCATCTCATTTTTCTTATTGTGGCGTTATAATGATCTGTGGATTGGATTACCAATTGGATTGGGTATTCTAGCGTACGGAATTGCCTATTTTACAGTTCATGATATCTTTATTCACCAAAGATTTAAGATCTTTAGAAATGCCAATAATAGATATGCCAAAGGCGTTAGAAGAGCTCATAAAATGCATCACAAACACCTAGGGAAAGATGAAGGAGAATGTTTTGGTATGCTATGGGTGCCTTACAAATACTTCAAAAAATAAATTCTAATTATCTTATTAATTTCTAATTTTCAATGCCAAAAAGCTTTGACTACATAATAATTGGTGGTGGCTTAGCTGGTTTACAGCTGGCATTGAGATTTGCTGAAGATCCCTTCTTCATCAAGAAAAAAATTGCTATAATAGATCCTTCGGAAAAAGTTGAAAATGATAAAACCTGGTGCTTCTGGGAAAAAGGAGAGGGTAGATGGGAGTCTATAATTCATAAAACTTGGGAAAGCGGAAGGTTTCTAACCTCTTCTAAATATCTAAAATTTCAACTGGAACCGTATCATTATAAAATGGTTCGATCTGAAGACTTTTATAGGTTTGCAAAAGAGAAATTAAGTAAATCCTCTAATTTTGAATTTATTCGAGATAGTATTTCTCAAATAGATCAAGTCAACAAAGTAGCTCAAGGAACAAAAGATACTTATACTGGGGAGCATTTCTTTGATAGCAGAATTAATACTGATTATTTAGAGAATCCTAAATATTCTATGCTCTTTCAGCATTTTAAAGGTTGGATCATTGAAACCAATACGAATAGGTTTGACCCAGATCAATTCACCATGATGGATTATAGGTTGAAGCATAATCATAGTACTAGTTTTACTTACATCCTTCCATTATCCAGTACCAAAGCCTTGGTTGAATTTACATTTTTCACTCCTTATTTAACAGATGAAGCTGTTTACGATGAAAATCTAAGTTCTTATATCAAGGACTTTTTAGAAATTGAGAACTATTCTATACTTGAAACCGAAAAAGGAATCATTCCAATGACAGACTTTCCTTTTCACGAGGAGAGCACTTCTTTGGTAACAAAAATTGGTACAGGAGGTTCTTGGGTTAAAGGTTCTACCGGTTACTCTTTTAAACATACCGAAAAGAAGACTGCCAAAATTATTGATAATATAAAAGCAGGAAAGGATCCTAAAACCAATTTGATCAACAAAAGGTTTAGATGGTATGATGCTATCTTTTTAGATGTGCTAAAACGAAAGAATAAAAAAGGAGAAAAGATCTTTAGCAAATTCTATAGCAAGAATTCTCCGGAGAATATTCTGAAATATTTAGATGAAGAAACTACACCACTAGAAGATATAAAGATTATGCTCTCTCTTTTCGATATAGAATTTATCAAATCATTCTTCAAAAAAGGATTTTAGTAGATTATTTTGCTAGTAGCTCGTCTAAAGTTTCACGCATCTTTTCACTGTCCCATGCTGCAGAACCTACTTTTTCAATCACAATATTTCCTTGTTTGTCTAAAAGGTAAGTGGTTGGTAGCGTATTATTATCTAAGGGCTCAGGAATAGCACTTTTAGGTCTATATGCCGATAATGTAAAGTTCTTTCTATCCATAAAATTACGAACGGTTTGGTGATCTTCGTTGGAAACAAAAAAGAAATCTACTCTATCGTTATAATCTTCATATAACTTCTGGAAACTTGGCATTTCTGCAATACAGGGAGGACACCAGGTGGCCCAAAAATTTATAAGCACTACTTTTCCTTTATGGTCTGAAAATTCTATTCGGTCTTTATTATTCTTTTCCAAAACCCACTCATAGCTGGCAATTTTAGCTCTTTCGTCTTCAGAAGTTACAGATGGACTGAAAGAAAGTATTTTATTTACAAAAATTGCGAGGGGTTTTCTGGTTCCTGGAATGATCATAGCCAAAATAATGATAACCATAATAATGTTAGACCACTGGTTCTTGAAAAGCTTCATGAATATATAATTTAAATCTTAGACGAAAATACAGCTTAATCTTAACAGCAATTATATACATTAAACAAAAAAGTTCCTATGAACTCGCGTATATTAATATTCTAAATAAAAAATCAAGCATTAAAACTCAATAAAACAGAATGTTTTATTAAACCTATAAAGATCAAATAGTTCCAAAAACATTAATTTATTCTAGCTTTTGCATTAATACTATAGTAGAAATAGTTTTAAATTTATTTAAATAAAAACCTATGCAACTTGTTTACTGCAGTAAAACAGGATTAAACAATTTTGACTCATCATAAATTTCGATCATTTCTGATTATTATTTTTATCAAAATTTAGTAGAAGAAAATATTAGCGAGTCGGGTATTGTAGGGAATGCCATACTAGTTAAAAAACCCCGAAGTGACTTCTTCGGGGTTTATCTTTTAGAATGTACACTAAACAAAAAAAACCTGATCTCTATTGCATATACAATGTAAATCAGGCTTTTTAAATTATTAACGCAAATTATATTATTTAGCGTTTTCTAGCTTTATAAGATTTAATGCTGAACCGTGCTTATACCATTCAATTTGTGATTGGTTATAAGTATGATTAGCTTTAAAAGTATCTTTACTTCCATCTGCATGAACAATCTCTATAGTTAGAGGTGTATCTGGCGCAAAGTTTTCAAGATCTATAAAGTTGAAAGTATCATCTTCCTGAATTAGATCATAATCTTCTTCATTTTGGAAAGTGATTCCTAACATACCTTGTTTCTTAAGGTTAGTTTCGTGAATACGAGCAAAAGATTTTACTAATACCACTTTTACTCCTAAATGACGAGGCTCCATTGCCGCGTGCTCTCTAGAAGAACCTTCTCCGTAATTATGATCTCCTACAACTACTGTAGGAATATCTGCAGCTTTGTAAGCTCTAGCTACAGCAGGAACACCATCATATTCACCATTAATTTGGCTTTTTACAAAGTTGGTCTTCTTATTAAAAGCGTTGATAGCACCAATAAGCATGTTATTAGAAATATTATCTAAGTGACCTCTGTAACGTAACCATGGTCCAGCCATAGAAATATGGTCTGTAGTACATTTTCCGAAAGCCTTGATTAAAAGCTTAGCTCCCGTAAGATTTTTACCATCCCAAGGTTTAAAAGGCTCTAGTAATTGTAAACGCTCACTATCTTTAGCAACTTTCACTTCAATTTCACTTCCATCTGGAGATGGAGCAACATATCCTGGATCTTTAACGTCAAAACCTTTTGGAGGAAGCTCAATTCCTGTTGGCTCATCCAACATTACTTCTTCTCCATCTTCATTAATCAATTTATCTCTGGTTGGATCAAAATCTAGTCTTCCTGAAATTGCTATTGCAGCAACCATTTCTGGAGAACCAACGAAAGCATGTGTATTTGGATTACCATCTGCACGTTTAGAGAAGTTTCGGTTAAAAGAGTGAACAATAGTATTCTTTTCTTCACCTTTTCTGTCTGAACGATCCCACTGCCCGATACATGGTCCACATGCATTTGTGAAGATAGTTGCATCTAGATCTTCAAAGATCTGTAACAATCCATCTCTCTCTGCAGTAAAACGAATGGTCTCTGAACCTGGATTGATACCAAAATCAGATTTTGCTTTTACTCTTTTATCTACCGCTTGTTTCGCAATAGACGCAGCTCTCGTAAGATCTTCATAAGAAGAGTTGGTACAAGAACCTATTAATCCCCAATCTACATTAATTGGCCAATCATTTTCTTTAGCTTTTTTACCCATTTCAGAAATTGGAGTAGCCAAATCTGGAGTAAAAGGTCCATTTAAATGAGGTTTCAATTCAGATAGATTGATCTCAATAACCTCATCAAAATATTGTTCTGGGTTAGCGTAAACCTCGTCATCTCCGGTTAAATGTTCTTTTACAACATTTGCAGCTTCCGCAACATCTCCTCTATTAGTAGCTTTTAAATAGCGTTCCATAGACTCATCATAACCAAAGGTTGAAGTGGTAGCACCAACTTCTGCACCCATATTACAAATAGTACCTTTACCAGTACAAGACATTGAACGAGCACCTTCACCAAAATATTCTATAATCGCTCCGGTTCCTCCCTTTACGGTAAGAATACCTGCAACTTTTAAAATCACATCTTTAGGAGCAGTCCATCCAGAAAGTTTTCCGGTTAACTTCACTCCAATTAATTTAGGAAATTTTAATTCCCAAGCCATTCCGGCCATAACATCTACAGCATCTGCTCCACCAACACCGATAGCAACCATTCCTAGTCCACCGGCATTTACAGTATGAGAATCTGTTCCAATCATCATTCCTCCAGGAAACGCATAATTCTCCAATACTACTTGGTGAATGATACCCGCTCCAGGCTTCCAAAATCCAATTCCGTATTTATTAGATACAGATTCTAGAAATTCAAAAACTTCATGACTACTCTTGTTTGCTGCCTTTAAATCTATAGCAGCTCCCATTTTTGCCTGAATAAGGTGATCACAGTGAACCGTGGTAGGTACTGCTACATTATCTTTTCCGGCTTGCATGAATTGCAATAATGCCATTTGTGCAGTTGCATCCTGGCAGGCAATTCTATCTGGAGCAAAATCTACATAGTCCTTACCTCTTTTGTAAGCAGTATCAGCTTGTCCATCCCAAAGGTGGGAATAAAGTATTTTTTCTGAAAGGGTTAAAGGCTTTCCAACAACTTCTCGTGCTTTATTTACACGGTCGGCCATTTGGCTATACACCTTTTTGATCATGTCAATATCGTATGCCATATCTGTGAGTGTTTTTATGTTCTAAAAAAGTCTTGCAAAATTACGAATTTTCATGCGATTTTAAAAATTACAATCAAATTTCACATATAAGTAATAATAATTCATTACTTATTAATTTTACTAATTAAAAATTGAAGTAAATATAATTTTAGGTTATAAAATTACGAATTTGACAAATCGCGCAAAATTTAAATGTGCTGATTGAGTAAATTGAAAGTAAAATTACCAACTTATTCAACTATATAAAAGTAGGAATAAGCTAACCGTTATAGGTGATTTTAATACTTTAAAAAAGTTCTTTAATAATATATTCTTCTGAAAGTCCTTCTGCTTCAGCTTTGTAATTCTTAATAATTCTGTGTCTTAAAATTCCAATAGCAACTGCCTGAACATCTTCTATATCTGGAGAATATTTTCCGTTGACTAAGGCATGCGCTTTTGCAGCTAATATCAAATTTTGAGATGCTCGTGGTCCTGCTCCCCAATCTATATAATTCTTGATTATTTCTGGAGCTGAATTTCCTTGAGGCCTAGTTTTACCCACCAATTTTACAGCATACTCAATTACATTGTCTGCAACAGGAACTTTTCTTACCAACTGCTGGATCTCTATGATTTCCTGCGCATTAAAAAGTGGAGTAATAGCTGTCTTTTGATTGGTTGTGGTACTCTTAACTACATCTACCTCTTCTTGAAAGCTAGGGTAATCTAGATGAATTGCGAACATAAATCTGTCCAGCTGCGCTTCTGGCAAAGGATAAGTTCCTTCTTGCTCTATAGGGTTTTGGGTAGCTAGTACAAAATAAGGTAAGCTTAAATTGTAATGGTGCCCGGCAACTGTAACTGCTCTTTCTTGCATGGCCTCAAGCATAGCTGCTTGAGTTTTTGGCGGAGTTCTGTTAATCTCATCAGCCAATACTATATTAGAGAATACCGGCCCTTTAATAAATTTAAAATGTCTATTCTCATCTAAGATCTCTGAACCTAAAATATCACTAGGCATAAGATCTGGTGTGAATTGAATCCTTTTAAAATCTAACCCCAGCGCCTGAGATATGGTATTTACCATAAGGGTTTTTGCAAGGCCGGGCACCCCAATTAATAAGGCGTGCCCACCTGCAAATATGGAAAGTAGTATTTGATCTATTACTTGCTCCTGCCCTACAATTACTTTAGCAATTTCTTGCTTTAATTGTTGGTGTTTCTTAACCAAAGATTCTGCAGCAGCAACATCGGACATACGTTATTGTTTTACTTTTTTAACCAATCATTGGTGTATTCACAAGTTCGGTATTTTCCGTTTATCTTTATGTAAGTATCAGCAATTTTTTCTTTTTGCCATTTTTCAATAGCATCTAACTGTTTATCGCGTAAAGCAAGTTCTTTAATCTTTAGATAATCTTTAGCAAATTCAGCTTTATGCTCAGGGTATCTTTTATCTACAGTAATAAGCTTGTAGAAAACTCTCCCTGTGCGGTCTTGATCTGTTAGGACTAAAGAAACGTCTCCTTCTTTTAAGTTTACCACTTGATCGTAAATTTCAGGATCTATTTTAGTCAATTCAAATCTTGTATCTCCACTTGTTGGATTGATCAACTTACCATCATTTGCAGCTGTTTCCTCTTCATCTGAAAATTTCTTAGCAGCTGTAGAAAACTTCAAGTTACCTTCTACAATTTGAGCTCTAATACTGTCTATTTGAGCTTTCGCTGCATCTACCGTATAATTGGTAACATCTGGAATTAATAAGATGTGTCTAATTTCTAAATTCTGACCTAAAACCTTATCAACTTTAATAATGTGATATCCAAAAGCAGACTCAAAAGGTTCACTTACTTCTCCTTCTTGCAAGCTGAAGGCAGTATCTTTAAAATCTTTATCTAATGGATCTTTACGTGAAATTATCATTTTACCACCATCTCTACTAGAGCCAGGATCTTGTGAATAAAGCACTGCTTTTGTAGCAAAACTTGCATCATTATCTACAACATCTTCTCTAAATTGAGATAATCTATCAATAACTTTTTGCTTTTCAGATTGTGGAATTTCTGGTTTTATAATGATTTGAGAGATCTCTACTTCATCACCAAAAATTGGTCTTTCCTCTTTATCTATGTTTTCAAAATAATTTCTTACTTCTTCCGGAGTGATCTCTACATCTTCAATGATCTTTTTCTGCATGCGGTTTGCAAGTTCTCTTTGCTTGTTGATCTCAAAAAGTTCTTTTCTAAAATCTGCTTCAGAATCTCTTTTATAGAAATTTAGAACCTTTTCCATAGAACCTGTTTGCCCTACCAATTGATTAATTTGCTGATCTACATAACTGTAGATTTCTGAATCTGCCACGATAATACTATCCTGAACCGCTTGGTGTGCATAAAGCTTATTCTCTAATAAGGATCCAATTAATTCGCAGTCTGTAACATCCGCAGTAGAAACCCCTTGACTTTTAAGATCTTTAAGCATCATATCTACATCGCTGTCTAAAACCACATACTCTCCAACTACGGCAGCAATACCATCAACTTTATATTTTTGAAATTCTCCAGACTTTTCCTGAGTTTTTTCTACTTCAACTTTAGGTTGAATAGCAGTACTATCTGTAACTACTACTTCCTGAGCTTTCATATTTTGAGTTGCTCCAAAAAGCAGGCAAACACCTGCAAGACCGTTAATTATAAATTTCAAATTGTTTGTTTTCAATTGCATCTTTTGTTATGTCTTTTTCTAATTCTTTAACCAAATCGGCTTTTCGCTTATTAAGGATGATCTGTTTTATGGTAGATCGTGCATACTCCAAAGGCGCTTGCTCATTTCTTAACAAGACGTCGTTAACATACACCAAATATACTTCTAATGAATCTTCGAGTTCAAGAAAATTAGATTTTTTTAATAATTGTGCTTTATTAGCATCATTTAAAGGCCCTATTTTATCAAAAACCGATTTAGAACTTACCCATACCGAATCATTCAAAGAATATGCCTTAAATTGAAGTGCGATCTTATCTAAGCTCTCTCGATCTTCTTCATTAAACCGAATAAAGCTTTTCTTTACATCAGAAAAATCTAAGCTATTTTTATTAAGATTGATAAATCTTAGCTTCACTAAATCTTCATTTAATCTGAAATTTTCTAGATGTGTATCGTAATATTGTACCACCTGAGAGTCTATAAAAGTGGTGTCTAATCTTTTTGCTACCAGAGCATCGGCATAAGCTTTTGTATATAGCTCATTCTTATAATTTCTTACCAACTCATCAAATTCTCTCTGTTGCTCGCTAGAGAGATTATACTTGGCTCTATCAATAAGTAATTGCTGTGTAGCCCAACGAGTGATAAAATTTGACACAATAAGAGTGCTATCTTCTGGAGATACATTTTCTCCCACTAAAGAGCCAATATCTTCTTTGTACAAATAACTCTGATTAACTCTAGCTATAGGTTCTTTCTCTTCTTCATTATTAAAATAGTCACAACTAGCTAATGATATTAATAAAGCGGAGATCAAAGAGATCTTGAAAATGTTCTTACCTATCAAAGGTTCTATTTTTAATGGAACAAAACTATTCTGCTATAATTGAATGCAAAGCAAATAGATTTCTGGCAAAAATAAGAAATCTTCAAGCTTTTACAAGTCAATCTATGAACGATTCTAAATTCAAAAAATTATGTTAAAAATTGAAATTTCTGAATTATCTTAGAGAAAGCACAAAAATAGAACCACTATGAAATATTCTAAAGAAATAATTATTGATCTTCCAAGGGAAGAAGTAATTAGCAAAATGGAGAAACCGGAGAATTTTAAATACTGGCAAAAAGGCTTTATAAGTTACAAGCATATAAGTGGCACACCGGGAAAAGGGGGTTCTCGATCTAAGCTTAAATATAAGATGGGGAATCGGGAAATTGAAATGATAGAGTGTATTGAAAAGAACAATTTACCCAATGAGTTACATACTACTTACGATGCTAAAGGTGTTTATAATATTCAGAAGAATTATTTTGAAGAAGAATCTCAGTATTCAACTCGATGGATCTCCTATAATGAATTTAAATTTTCCGGATTTATGAAAATAATAGGTGCATTAATGCCTGGAATGTTTAAGAAACAATCTTACCAGTATATGAAAGATTTTAAGACTTTTGCAGAAGAAGGTAAATGTGTAGAAAATTAAAAACCAATTATGGAAAAACAAGTAAAACTTATCTGGGATTTTAGAGGTCCTCAATCTTTACAAACGGCCAATCATCATGAAATTCATTTAAAAGATTATATAGCTGCAGAGAAATTGGAAGAATGGCAAATTACAGGAGTAGATAAGTTTAGTGAAATGCATAATGCTGCTTATTGGGTAGTACCTGAATCACAAATGCTGAAATTTCGAGAAATCTTAAAACCTCATCGCGCCACTTGGTACGAAGAATAAAATTTTGATAAAAATTTCAACAATAATAGCTTGGCTCTGTTATATTTGCTAAAAATCAAATAAATATGAAATATTTTATCTTAACTATTGCGGTTTTTATGACCGGTCTTTTTACCCAAGCTCAATCAAAAGTAGGAACTATAGATGCTGAATATATTTTAGCAAACATGCCAGAAATGGCTTCTGTAGAAAAAGGTATGCAAACCTACAGTGCAAATCTTCAGTCTCAAATGGATGGTAATATGAAAAAATATGACTCCCTTATTGCAGATTATAAAACCAACAATGCTTCTTTTACTGAAGACCAGTTAAAAAGCAAGCAGCAAGAGATCATAAACCTAGAGAATGACCTTAAAACTTTTAAGCAAAAGGCAACTCTTATGATGCAAATGAAGAGAAGTGACCTTACAAAACCACTTTATGAAAAAATAGATGCAGCAATGAAAGAAGTTATTGCAACTCAAAAATATACTCAAGTCTTGAATACAAGCACTAATGGTCTTGCCTACGCCGATCCTCAATTTGATATTACCGATGCTGTATTAAGCAAATTAGGAATTACCATAAAAGAAGCAGAGTAAAGTAACATCTTACTAATAAAAAAGCCGGCTAAGAGATCTCTTAACCGGCTTTTTTATTTTAGAACTTTAAATTATTATCTGCTGTAATTAGGAGATTCATTGGTAATAGTAACATCATGAGGATGACTTTCATGGATTCCGGAAGAAGTAATCTTTACAAATTTTCCTTTTTCCTTTAAAGCTTCAATATCTTTAGCACCACAATAACCCATTCCAGCTCTTAAACCACCAACAAATTGATGAATGCTTTCTTCCAATTCTCCTTTATATGGAACTCTTCCAACAATACCTTCCGGCACTAACTTTTTAATATCATCTTCAACATCTTGGAAATATCTGTCTTTAGAACCTTGTTTCATAGCTTCTACAGATCCCATTCCTCTATAAGATTTGAATTTTCTTCCTTCGTAAATAATAGTTTCTCCCGGAGATTCTTTAGTACCCGCCAGTAAAGATCCTAACATTACACAGTCTGCTCCCGCAGCAATTGCCTTAGGAATATCTCCTGTATATCTAATTCCACCATCTGCAATTACAGGAACTCCAGTGCCTTTTAAAGCCGCAGCCACTTCTAATACTGCAGAAAATTGAGGAAAACCAACTCCAGCTACCACTCTAGTTGTACAAATAGAACCAGGACCTATTCCCACTTTCACAGCATCTGCTCCGGCATCTGCCAAATATTTTGCAGCCTCTGCAGTTGCAATATTTCCAACTACAACTTCCAAATCTGGGAATTTACTTTTTACATCTTTTAAAATGCTTACTACACCTTTGGTATGACCATGAGCAGTATCAATTATTATAGCATCTACACCGGCATTTACCAGAGCAGTAGCTCTTTCCAATGAATCTGCGGTAACTCCAATAGCTCCTGCAACTCTCAATCTACCAAAACTGTCTTTATTGGCGTTCGGCTTTTGAGTAAGCTTGGTAATATCTCTAAAGGTAATTAGGCCAACCAATTTATCATCAGCGTTTACAACCGGTAATTTCTCGATCTTGTTTTTTTGTAAGATCACTTCAGCCTCCTCTAAAGATGTTCCTTCAGAAACGGTGACTAAATTTTCTGAAGTCATCACTTCAGAAATTGGTCTGCTGTCATTTTTTTCGAATCTTAGATCTCTATTGGTAACTATTCCTAAAAGTTTGCCTTCATCATCAATAATAGGAATTCCGCCAATACTGTGCTCTTTCATGTTATTCTTTGCGTCTAACACAACAGCTGTAATTGGCAAGGTAACAGGATCTATGATCATTCCACTCTCTGCACGCTTCACTCTTCTAACCTTTAAAGCCTGTTCTGCAATAGTCATATTCTTATGCAGGACTCCAATCCCTCCCTCTCGAGCAATAGCAATAGCCATTTTACTTTCGGTAACTGTATCCATAGCAGCAGATACAATAGGAACATTAATCGTAATATTTTTTGTGAATTTTGTCTGGATATTTACTTCTCTGGGTAGAACTTCAGAAAAAGCAGGAACTAAAAGTACGTCGTCGTAAGTAAGTCCTTCTCCAACTATTTTGGATTCATGTGCAGTCATAGCAATTAAAGATTTAATTGCATGCAAATATACGTTTTTTTACGCAATGAAAATGCCTGAATATCAGCTATTCTTATATTTTTTAAAAAGTAGCTGATAGAGTACGATAAGCACTGAAGAAGTAAAAATTGTGGTCATAAGAATTCCTGAGATCATCACCACATATTTCATCCATAAAAATCCTGCCCACATGAGATAGATCCCTCCGAAAGTCAAGATTATAGAAAAGAATGGTTCTATGATTAAAAAATATTTCAACTTTTTAGGAAGATCTGTAAAGACCATAATTCCTCCTAAAAGAAAAAATATAAAAGACATAGAAAGGACGTGAGTATGCACTATGGTCAACATCTCTCTATTCCCTTTTTTGAATTTCATTTCTGCTGCCTCCAGATCATCTTCATTACCTAGATAGTTTTCTTGAATTCCTTGAGCTGAGTTGGAAGAAGTTTGATTAACGAATAACAAGCCTGTAAAATATCCTACGCTTAGCACCACAATAAATGTTGCCAGAAAATATTTAATTTCCTTCGGAAGGCTAAGAAGTAGGCCGTTATATTTCATTATATAATTTTTTGAGCGTGTAAAACCTTAATAGAATTCAACATATCTTGAACAGCATTTTTCATAGACCTTACAGAAATGGTAGCTCCAGAAATTGCAGCAATATCATTTAAAGAATCATCTGAAGATTTACCGATAAATTGACTTAACCATCTTCTGCTGCCAATTTCTCCTCCATATTCTTCTCTGTAGACCAACACTTTCGTTTTAACAATTTTCAGATCAGAATCAAAGATAATAAGATAATCAAATTGTGCAGTTTTACTGGGCGCTTTATCAAAGTAAACATATCCTTTTAAGGTAGAACTAGAGTTAATTCTGAAGAAATTCTCCGTAGTGATATTAGACGGTGTCCTTTGTTGAAGTTCTTCAGAAATCTTAATTCCTTCTGCTTTATAATTTTCAATATTGAAAACTTCTTTTACTTCTTTGTCTGTTCTCTTCCCAAATTTTTGAGGTGCTAAGAAAGACATTAAAGCTAATGTCAACAAAAGAAATAGTACCGATCTATAATTCATAATCATACATTTTAATAAATTGATAAAAGCACCAAAAGCCGGACCATTAAAATCCAACTTTTAGCACTCTATTATTTTAACGATTTAGAACCAAACTCCTACTCCAAAATTCAATTGATTTTTAGATTGGTTTCCGTCTAAGGCATTATCAAAAATTTGATAATCTCCTTTAAACACAACCCCTGGAGCAACATGGTAACTTAATCCCATAGTTACATCATTTCTGTCATATGCTTTATTTGCAACCAATGTTCCATCTGTATCTGCATGGGTATCATATTGCTCGTAACGTGCAAAAGCATATAATTTCTGAGCATTGTCTCTTGGCAATACATTGTAAGCCGCTTCAGCATACCAACCTGCAAGTGCACTTCCCAAGTCTCTTCCTGTAAGCGTGTTATATGCTTCAGAATCTTCTATTGAAGCGTAGATGTACTGTCCGCGAGCAGAAAATTTACCGTATACATATCTTGCATCTAAACCTACCATAGATAATCCAACGTCTGCACCAGGAACTTCATCTATAGCATCTGGAGCCTGAGTTCTTCCAAAATATCCGGAAAGTCCCATTCTTAACCCCGGAACACCGTAATATTCCACTTTAGTTGAAAAGTTAGGTTTGTTTATAGTAGACTCTATTCCCTTTTGGCGACCTCCTCTTAAACCAGAGCTTCCACCAATAAGTCCTGTTCCGTCTTCTTCTGTAGATTTAAATCCGTTGAATATATAGGCTTGATAAGATAATGAAGCACTATTAATTCTTCCAGATAATCCTACTCCTATTTCTCTCCAAGTAGAAGGAACAATATCATGATCCATAGAAGGACGATTTACCCCGTTAAAGGTTGTAGGCTCGTGATATTCATTTATAATTCCCATTGGAACCAACATTAAACCGGCTCGTAAATTCAAATTATTAGCAACGTTATAATTTACAAAGGCTTGCTCTACATAAACTTCGTTCACATGTTCAAATTCAATTTCGGTAAAAAACTGAACTTTGTCACTAAATCTATATCCTAAAAGCATTACCAATCTATGTACATCAAGAGTACCGTTATCACCTTCCGGCTGGTTGTAAACCACTTCCCCATAAGCACCAATTGTTACTGCATTTCCATTATTGGCAGATAAGATTCTTTGTGCTGAATTTTGTTGTTTTTGAGGGTCGAAGGTTATCGAATCTTTTACGTTTTGAGCAAAAGAAGTTAAACCAACAACTCCTAACATCACTGAAAGTACTACTTTCTTCATTTGTTATTATTTAGACTGATTAAAAATAGAATTATTTTCCGAGCGCAAAGATAAGTGCGATTTTCAATTCTCCAAATATTATTTAGACTAAGTTTAAATAATATTAATCTATCTAAATTTTATAAAATATAGAATTTTCTAATGGTAAGTCGTAAAGATCTTAGTAGCTTCATTATATGCAGACTCAAAACTGGCCATTCTAACGTTTGAGTCGGCTTTTTTTGAATTAAAATAAGAAAGCATCTTTTCTGTAGGCATATTTCCGGTAAGTTCATCTTTTGCCATAGGGCAGCCTCCAAAACCTTGAATAGCACCATCAAATCTATTACAGCCAGCCATATAAGCGGCATTTACTTTTTCATGCCAAGAACTTGGAGTGGTATGAAGATGAGCACCAAATTCAATATTAGGATAAGCAGGAATAAGATCAGAAAAAAGATATGTGATAATCTCTGGAGTACTGGTTCCAACGGTATCTGAGAGCGAAAGTATACTTACTCCCATTGCAGCCATTTTCTCCGTCCATTCTGCAACGATCTCTACATTCCACGGATCGCCATAAGGATTTCCAAATCCCATGGAAAGATAAGCCACCACTTCCTTATCATTTTTATGAGCTATTTCTAGAATCTCTTTAAGAGTTTCTACAGATTCTGCAATGGTTTTATGCGTATTCCGCATCTGGAAATTCTCTGAAATAGAAAAAGGATACCCCAAATACTTGATCTCTTTATGCGAAGCTGCATCTACAGCCCCCCGAGTATTAGCAATAATAGCTAATAATTTGCTTTTGGTTTTAGAAAGATCAAGTCCTGCTAAGACCTCAGCAGTATCCGTCATTTGAGGAATAGCTTTAGGAGAAACAAAACTTCCAAAATCTATAGTATCAAATCCGCATCTGAGCAATGCCTGGATATACTGAATTTTTGTTGAAGTTGGAATGAATGATTTGATGCCTTGCATGGCATCTCTAGGACATTCAATAAGTTTAATTTTATCCATTCTCCAAAGATAGTATTTTAGGTTTTATATAAAAATAGCCATGAAAAAATCATAATATCAAATTTGAAAAAGGAATTTGAACAATTTTGTTGAAAATATCAGAATGACGAAGAATAAATTTAGAGTAAGATCAAAATCCCGATTCCTATAAAAACTACAATCTGAACCCATTTTAAGACTACTCCAGATTTTGGATGTTGAAGAAGATATTTGGAGATCTTCCCTGAAATTAATGCCATCAATCCGAAAATAAGCAAAGCCTGAAGCATAAATAAAAATCCGAGAATATAAAATTGCATGACGGTATCCCCTTCCGGTTCCCAGAGAAAACCAGGAAAAAAAGCAAGAAAGAAAATAGTTACTTTTGGATTTAGCACATTCATGATAAAGCCTTGCTTGAGTAAAGCTCTACTTTTATTTGGTAAATTATTGGAAGCATCTAAACTAATTCCACCATCACTACCATAAACTTTAAATGCCAAATAAAACAAATAACAGGCTCCAAAGATCTTAATGATCCAAAAAAGCGTTTCAGACTCCTTGATAATTGCTGAAACACCAAACGCCACTAAACTGGTATGCACTAAAATTCCAGATACTAAACCTAAAGCAGTCATGATTCCCGCTTTTTTACCATTAGTCATGCTCTGAACTAAAACGTAAATAATATCCGGCCCAGGACTAAGGGTAAGTAAGATTGATGCGGTTAAAAATGGAATTATATGTGCCAGCAATTTTTAATGATTTTATAGTCCTTTTGCTAAAATAGCTTTATTAATATCTTTAATAAGACCAGGACCTTCATAAATAAATCCGGTATAAAGTTGCACCAAAGATGCACCCGCTTCTATTTTCTCTAAAGCATCTTCTGCAGAATGAATTCCACCAACCCCAATAATTGGAAAAGCTTTAATACTTCTTTGAGATAAAAATCTAATCACTTCAGTAGATCTATTTTTTAGAGGTTTTCCGCTCATTCCTCCCATTTCATTTTTATTTTCTGAAGTAAGACCTTCTCGTGAAATAGTGGTATTGGTAGCTATAACTCCAGCAATTCCGGTTTCCGTTACTATTTCAATAATATCTACCAGCTGTTCGTCTGTAAGATCTGGAGCGATTTTTAATAATATCGGCTTAGCATTAGAACGTTTCTTATTTTTAGTTTGGAGCGTATTTAAAAGATTCTTTAGAGGTTCTTTGTCCTGAAGCGCTCTTAAATTAGGCGTGTTGGGCGAACTTACATTCACAACAAAGTAATCTACAAAATCAAATAAAGCATCAAAACAAATTACATAATCATTTACTGCTTCCTCATTGGGAGTTACCTTATTTTTTCCAATGTTACCGCCAATAAGAACATTTTTATTTTTGCGTAATCTTTTAACCGCGGCTTCAACCCCTTCATTATTAAACCCCATTCTATTAATAATAGCACTGTCTTCTTTAAGTCGAAATAACCTTTTCTTCTCATTTCCGGGCTGAGGCTTTGGAGTAACTGTTCCTATTTCAATAAATCCAAATCCAAGGTTATCTAATTCTTCATATAATTTTGCATCTTTATCAAACCCAGCGGCAAGTCCTACCGGATTTTTAAATTTTATTCCGAAGACCTCTCGTTCCAATCGCTTATCCTTCATTTGAAATTTATTTTTCAAAAATGAAGAAACACCCGGGATTTTATTAAGGGTTCTTAGCGCGTCAAAAGTAAAGTAATGTACTTTTTCCGGATCAAATTTAAAAAGTAGGGATCTTATAACCGACTTATACATAACAGATAGGTTTCTGCAAAAATAGATTAATTTGAAAAACACATGGCATTCTTAGATAATACTTTAGACCTCTTTCTATTCTCTGATCTAGTTCAACAAAAAAAGCAGCCCGAAGACTGCTTTTAAAAATTATTTCAATAGATTTTATTTCAATGTCAAACTAACTCGGGCAAATAAGAATCTACCTGCAATCCCAAATTGTTGTGCTCTACGAGACCAATCAAATCTTCCATCGCTTCTATTGTTATATTGCGGGTCTGCTCTGTCCGGATAAATATCAAAAAGGTTATTGGCTCCTACCGTTAATGTTAGTGCTTCTGTAGCTTTATACCCTACAGAAAGATCTGTTACAACTTTAGAGCTAAATACCTGCTGATTCGCTACAGTGGTAACTGCCTCGGTAACTTCACCGAAATAAACATTTCTCAAAAAGATATTCAGCTTGTTCAATGTTAGACTGTTACTTAGATTTATCTTAGTTCTAGGCACTGCCTCTTCTAAATAAACTCTACTATCTTCAGGAAAATAAGTACCTACCAATCCAGCTCTTTCCAATTGTGGAGAAGCATTGATATCTCCTACTTTTTTTGTTTTAGATAAAGTTGCAGCCAGATCAGATTTTAACTTAAAATCTTCTCCAAAATAGGCGTTATGGGTAAGCACTAAATCTATACCCTTAGATTCTGTATTAATTGCATTAGCAAAGAAAGATGCTGCTGTTGCATTTGCCTGAGCTAATAAATTATCTAGCTCTGTACCTGTCCCGGGGCCTTGGAATTGACCCGTGTAAACCACTCTATCATCTATAGCGACAAAATATCCATCTACAGTTAAGGATATATTTGCATCTGGAAATTGAGAAGTAAATCCAACACTTAAACTTTTTGATGTTTCCTCTTTAAGTTCTGGAATACCAAGTAATTTGGCCGCTCTACTGTCATTAGAGAAAGTACCAACCTCTTGTGGATCTCCATTGTTATCAAAAATAGTTGAAGTTGAATTAAAATATAACTGGTGTAAAGATGGTGCTCTGAAGCCAGTTCCTGCAGCCGCTCTAATATTTACATTGTCTGTCAACTTATATCTAGAAGAAACTTTGAAATTGATAGTCGACCCGAAATCTGAATAATCTTCATATCTGGTAGCAAAGGTTAGCAAAAAGGCCTGAGTAAGATCTGCTTCTACATCAAAATAACCGGCAATACTGCTTCGTTCTCTAGACAATTCATTTTTAGGGCTAAACCCAGGAAAAACTTGAGAACCTCCTGGTCTTGCATTTCCAAAGAAGTCTTTAGCAGGAACTTGAGTTGAGTTTGTAATAGGTGTTCCCTGATCTGTATATTGCTCATAAGAAGCTCTTTCTCCAGATACTATTTCATAATTCTCTAATCTATATTCTGCTCCAAAAGCTACGTTAAACCCTTCAAATACGTCATCATATAATTTTGATACATCTAAATTGGTAGTGTTTTGGGCAAAAGAGAATCCTCCTGCATCAAAAGTAGTTGGACTTGCTTGTTTTAAAGAAGCATTAGAGGTATTCGAGATGAGGTACATAAATTCATTACGCCCCCAAGTATTACTAAAATCTACATCCCAGTCTCCTACTTTACCTCGAATTCCGGCTGAAATAGATTTATCCTTAATCTTTGAATTTATTTCAGGTAAAAATCCATCTATATAAATGGGTGTATATGTTCTGTTTTGATTTGGCAATCTATAGAATCCGGCAGAATTTCCTCTTCTAGAACTAATCCCTGCAAAAGAGTAGATTTCTGTTCCATTATCATCTAAAGGAAGCGAGAAATTGGCGAAAAATCTTCCTCCTCTTAAAGCAGATTGACCAACTCTCATATTATAATCACTTCTTACTTGATTTCTTGCATTCAACTCTTGCTCTGTAACATCAAAATTCAATAACGTTTGTAAAGTTTCCCTATCAGTTGCATTTGCAATGTCACTTTTTAATTGGGTATCAAAATAACTTACATTTTGTGCATAATCTTGAATTTGACTATTAGTAAGATTTGTGATATCGGCTCCTGCGCGGAAAGCGACATTTTCAATAGCATTATAACCATTAAAAATAGAACCTTCCCATTCTTTCATCCTATTATAATCATTACGATAATCAAAATCTCCAGAGAAATTAATATAACCACCTTTATCGCCAAGTGGCACTCCATAACTTGCTGCAACGTTTATAGTTTCTCCATCTACTCCTCCGGTTTGTTCATTTGCATTTTTAGAAAAGTTAGCCCCAGCGGTTACATCTAGACTTAATTCATTTACATTATCATTTAAAACGATATTGATAACTCCTGCAATGGCATCAGAACCATATTGAGCTGAAGCCCCATCTCTTAACACTTCAATTCTTTTGATGGCAGCAGCAGGTATTGCATTTAAATCTGTACCTACACTTCCTCTTCCAAAAGTTCCGTTAACATTTATTAAAGAAGAGTTATGCCTTCTCTTTCCATTAATAAGCACCAAAACCTGATCTGGACCAAGACCCCTTAAGGATGCTGGATCTATATGATCTGTTCCATCAGAAATTGTTTGAGTATTAGAAGAAAATGAAGGAGCCACATAATTAAGCATCTGGTTCAAGTTAACTTGAGGTACAGCTGTAGCCATTTCCTTAATATCTAAAACATCTATAGGTACGGTTGATTCAGTAACCGTTCTACTTCTATTTCTTGATCCAACCAAAACCACTTCACTAAGCGCAGTTCCTGCAACCAGGGTTACATTAACTGTGGTACTGCTCACTTCTACTTCTTTAGAGTCAAAACCTACAAACGAGAATACTAAAGTCTGCCCCAATTCGGCATCAATTTTATACTTCCCATCAAAATCTGTGGTGGTTCCTTTATTAGTGCCTTTAATAGCAACTGTAACTCCCGGTAACGGCTGAGATTGATCATCTAAAACTGTTCCTGATATTTCTTGAATCTGACCATGCATTATAAGGCCGACAAAAAACAAACAGAACATTAGGTAATAATTCTTCATAAGTTTATATTTTTGAGTTTGATTACAAGATAACCAATTCAAAATCAGCAAAAAAGGATATTCTCTTAAAATGAGTTGAAAATATTATTATTTAATAAACAATCTCTGAAATTTATAAATAAAAGACACAAATGATTTCCAAAAATAAAATTATCGACAGATTTGTTAGCTATGTTAAAATAGATACACAAAGCGATCATGACAGCGAATCTACCCCAAGTACGAAAAAGCAGTGGGACCTGGCTAATAAGCTTGCCGAAGAATTAAGACAGATTGGATTGCAGGAAATAGATATCGATGAGCATGCATATATCATGGCCACCTTGCCTTCTAATGTTAATTTTGAAGTTCCAGTTATAGGTTTTATATCACATTTTGATACTTCACCGGATTTCACAGGCACTAACGTAAAACCTCAAATTATTGAAGATTATGATGGGAAAGACATTGTTTTAAACAAAGAGCAAGACATCATACTTTCTCCAGACTATTTTGAAGATCTTATACAGTACAAAGGTCAGACGATAATTACCACAGATGGAACAACTTTATTAGGAGCAGATGATAAAGCTGGAATAACCGAGATAGTTTCAGCAATGGAATATTTGGTAAACAATCCGCAGATTCCACATGGAAAAATACGTGTTGGCTTTACTCCAGATGAAGAAATAGGACGTGGTGCTCATAAATTTGATGTTGAAAAATTTGGAGCAGAATGGGCATACACGATGGATGGTAGCCAGATTGGAGAATTAGAATATGAGAATTTTAATGCTGCCGGTGCAGTTATAACCATAAAAGGTAAAATAGTTCATCCTGGATATGCAAAAGATAAGATGATCAATAGCATGTATATCGCGCAAGATTTTATCAATTCATTACCAAGACTAGAAACACCGGAACATACGGAAGGGAAACAAGGATTTTTTCATCTAACCGATATTAAAGGGGATGTTGAAGAAACAAAATTAAAATATATAATTCGTGATCATGATAAGGCTCATTTTGAGGCTAGAAAAGAAATGATTCAAAATCTTGTTGAGGAGATTAATACACAACACGAAAATGAAATCGTAAAAGTAGAGATCAAGGATCAATATTTCAATATGAGTGAAAAAATAAAACCTGTCATGCATATTGTTGATATAGCTGAAGAAGCCATGAAATCTTTAGACATTGAGCCTCTTATAAAACCAATTCGTGGCGGAACAGATGGATCTCAATTAAGTTACATGGGTCTTCCTTGTCCAAACATATTTGCTGGCGGGCATAATTTTCATGGTAGATTTGAATACGTTCCGGTTGAAAGTATGCAAAAAGCGATGTCGGTAATTGTAAAAATAGCAGAAATAACTTCTGAAAAGTATAAGAAGTAACAAAAGAGTACAGCTATTTAATTATATAAAAAAAGGACCATTTATAAATGGTCCTTTTTTTATATATATGATGGAGTAAAACTTCTTAGAAATAACAACTTCCACCTCTTCTTCTACGTTTATTTTTATTCGCGGTATCCCAAAGTTTAAAAGTAACACTTAAAATTATTTGATCATAACGAGCATCTGTAATGCTTGCTTTATTAATACCTCCAACTACACCGTCGTTTAAAAAGTCTACATTTTGAGTTTCAGCAGTTGACAAAGATTTATCATATCTAACATCTACACCAAAACTGCCAAATTCAACCTTAGCTCCTATTTGAGCAGAAAATGGTGTATTCTGTACGACTACTTGAGGCGGATTATTTACAGGCTCTAGTTTTTCCATAGTAGCATCTATAATATTCTTATAGGCTGGTCCTGCATAAATATCTAATGGGCCCCAAACATTGTATCCCACAAGCAAGGGCACGCTAAATTCTGTTACTTCATAAAGAGAAGTACTACCCGGAAACACATATTCAGATTTTAATTTTGAGTAAACCAATTCAGGTCTTGCAAAGAATTTTCCAAAATTTATCTGAGCCCAACCTCCAACATGGAAACCAATCTTACCATCTGGAGTAAAAGTTCCATCGGTATATCTACCGGGATTATTGGAATCATTACCAACTATCTCTCCACCAAATGTTTTATTTATTCCACCTTTTAGTCCTATTTTAAACTCTTGAGCTTGTGTTGTAAATACTGTAAAAGTTAAGACACATATTAAAAGACTAAGTATTTTCTTGTTCATAAAGGGCTTATTTCAATTAGAATGACTGGGGTAAATATATTATATCTGATATAATTTACCCTCAATTTACTCTCCAAATAACGATTTAAATAGCAAAAAATTGCCTCTACAGCTTTTAAACAATTAAAAGTATAGAGGCATTTATATTATTTCTTAATATCACCTTCCCAATCTGTGATTCCACCCATTAGATTATAAGCATTCTCAATTCCATTCTCATTCATCAAAGCGCAAGCCTGCGCACTTCTCGCGCCAGATCTGCAATACACATAATAATTCTTAGACTTATCAAGCTCATTGATCTCATCTAAAAATCCTTGTCCTTTGTATATATCTATATTTTTAGCAGTTGGAATATATCCTTCAATAAATTCTTCTTCGGTTCTTACGTCCAGAACTTGAGCATTTTGATCTTTATCCAATGCTTCTTTCCACTGATCTTGAGTTAAATTCTTCATTTATATATTAATTTAATTATCAATTTTAATTTGAAGTAAATATAAGAGTTTCGCTTTAAAACCTAGGCCTTATACATCACAATTAGATAACAGAATTCCATTCATAATATTATGATCTTGTCTAATTTATAATATAAGCCACCGCCTTTAAAAGTTTCAATTTTAAATTTTAACAAAGCTTTATTAAGATCATTCACTTAAATATATATATTTGTACATACAAATGTTGTAGAAACAAATGAATACTAAAGAACAAATCGATACGCTAAAAAATGCTCCTGCTTCTCGCAGAGTGATACTTAGTTTATTGATGACAGCTAATCAGCTTAATGATGAAATTGCAGAAGTGCTAAAACCTTTCGGACTTAGTATTCCTCAGTTCAATGTTCTTAGAATTCTACGTGGTCAAAAAGGAAAGCCTGCAAATTTGAGCACTATTCAAGATAGAATGGTTAGTAAAATGAGTAATACCACCCGCTTAGTAGATAAGTTGATTACCAAGGGGCTTGCAGAAAGAATTACTTGCGAGAAAAACCGAAGAAAAGTGGAGATAACCATTACTGAAAAAGGCTTGGAATTGTTAGCTGATCTAGATCCTGTTATTCAAGAATCAGAAAAAACAAGCACCAAAAATTTAGGTTCTGCTGAAATTGACACGCTTACATCATTGCTTGAAAAATTAAGAAAATAAAAAATTGCTATGAAAAATTACATTGAAAATTTAAACTGGCGTTACGCCACAAAACAATTTGATTCTAATAAAAAGATCTCTAAAGAAGAATTAGATTTCTTATTAGAAGCTATTCAATTATCTGCTTCTTCTTATGGACTTCAACCTTATGAAGTAATTGTAGTAGACAACCCCGAAGTTCAGGAAAAATTAAAAGCCGCTGCTTGGAATCAACCTCAACTAACAGATGCTTCTCATGTTCTAGTATTCGCCAACATGAAAAGTGTTGATGAGAAATATGTAGATACTTACATGTCTAATATTGCAAAAATAAGAGATATTAAAGTAGAGGATCTTATCGGGTTTAAAGACATGATTAAAAATACTATTCTTCAACTAAATGACGAAGATCAGGCTCAATGGGCTGCTAAACAAGCTTATATTGCCTTAGGAAATTTACTTTCTGCCGCTGCCAATTTTAAAATTGATGTATGCCCAATGGAAGGTTTTAATGCAGCAGATTTTGATGAAATTCTGGGCTTGAAAGATAAAAATATAACAGCTGCAGCAATTGCAACTATTGGTTTTAGAAGCTCTGAAGATCAAACTCAACATGCTGCCAAAGTTAGAAAAAGCAAAGAAGATTTATTTACTACCATTTAATCAAAAAAAAGAAAAATTGCTATGAAAAAGAATCTATTAAAAGGAGCTTTAGCTTCAGTTATCGTATTAAGTACTGTTGCATTTACCAGTACTAAAAAGCAAATCGATGTAAAATCTAGTACTGTAGTCTGGATAGGAAAGAAAGTTACCGGTGAACACGTTGGAACTCTTCAATTTAAAGATGGACATCTCATGGTTGAAGATGGAAAACTAATTGGTGGTGAATTTACGATAGATATGACATCTTTAATAAACACCGATCTTGAAGGAGAAAGCAAACAAAAATTAGAAGGACATTTAAAATCTGAAGATTTCTTCGGAATTGAAAAACATCCAACTTCTAAATTAGTGTTTACTAGCATTGCTTCAAAAGGAAATGGAATGTATGGAGTTGTTGGTAATCTTACCATTAAAAATGAAACACACCCAATTACTTTCGATCTTAAATATTCTAACGATTCAGCATCTACTACCCTATCTATAGATAGATCTAAATATGATGTGCGTTATGGATCGGGAAGCTTCTTTGATAATCTAGGAGATAAAACTATTTATGACAATTTTGACCTTGATGTAAATCTGAAATTTTAAGTTTAAATAAAATGAAAATTTAAACCGTCTAATTAACTTTTAGACAGTTTTTTATTTCTTTTAAATCAAAAACTTAAAATTCTTTGTCATTAAAAATATGATACCTATATTTGACGAAATGAAAAATTTAACTGTACATACTTGGTGGTGGAATAATTTACGTCAAAACGTCGTGAACTAACACTCCTATAGTATAATATTATATACAAAAAGGCTTGTCTCACGACAAGCCTTTTTTTTATTCCTAATTTTTAAAAAATATGTTTCAATTAAATACTACCTACAAAAAGTTACTTGCAGATACTATTACGCCGGTAAGCATCTATTTAAAAATCCGCGATAAATATCCGAATAGTCTCCTATTAGAAAGTAGCGATTATCATGCTAACGACAATAGCTTCTCATATATCTGCTGTAATCCTATTGCATCTATAAAAGTTGAGAACAATACTATTTTTAGAAAATTTCCTGATGGTAGCAATACATCCGAAAATATAGAATCCACTACGAATATCCCGGAGGTCATTCAAGAGTTCTCTCAAAATTTTAAAACTGAAAGATCAGATTTCAAGTTTATAAATAATGGCCTTTTTGGATACATTGCTTATGACGGAGTTCAGTATTTTGAAGATGTCAAAATCAGTAAGAAGAAAGGGGATTTGGAGATACCTGATATTTATTACGCGGTTTATCAGAACATCATCGCCATCAATCACTTTAAGAACGAGGCTTACATTTTCGATCATAATTATGATACTGAAAGCAATTTAGAAGAAATCGAGCAACTGCTTAAAGTAAAGAATTTTGCAACCTATAATTTCACCCGACAAGAGGAGCCAACCTCCAATCTAACCGATGATGAGTTTATCGAGAATGTGAAATTGGGTAAAAAGCATTGTCAGCGTGGAGATGTATTTCAATTAGTGCTTTCCAGAAGATTTTCTCAAAAATTTAAAGGCGATGAATTCAATGTATATCGTGCGCTTAGAAATGTAAATCCTTCTCCTTACTTATTCTATTTTGACTATGGGAATTTCAAGATCTTCGGAAGTTCTCCGGAAGCTCAACTAGTGGTAAACAATGGTCAGGCTGAAATTCATCCAATTGCAGGAACCTTTAAAAGAACCGGAAATGATGAGCAAGATGCCATTTTAGCTAAAGAGTTGGCCGCAGATGAAAAAGAGAATGCAGAGCATGTAATGTTGGTAGATCTTGCCAGAAACGATCTTAGTCGCCATAGCAGCGGGGTAAAAGTGGAAAAATATAGAGAAGTTCAATTCTTTTCCCACGTTATTCATTTGGTGAGCAAGGTTACAGGTGTTAAAAATAAAGATACCGCCACTATGCAGCTGGTTGCAGACACGTTCCCTGCAGGAACTTTGAGTGGCGCTCCAAAACATAGTGCTATGACACTTATAGAAAAGTATGAAAATGTAAATAGAAGCGCTTATGGTGGTGCCATTGGATTTATGGATTTCAACGGAAATTTCAATCATGCCATTATCATCAGATCCTTCGTGAGCAAAAATCATCAACTTCATTATCAGGCTGGAGCGGGAATCGTGTCAGAATCTAAAGAAGAAAATGAATTACAAGAAGTTTATAACAAATTAGGCGCATTGTCTAAAGCATTAGAATTAGCAGAAGAAATATAATTAGGGCGTTCCCCTTTGGGTCGGGCTTTCGGTTGTCGCTTCCCGGTTAACACCGGTAGAGCTCCGCAAAACCTCAATCCCTAACGCAAAAAGAAAGAAATGAAAAAAATATTGGTCATAGATAATTACGATTCTTTTGTGTACAATTTAGTGCATTATCTGGAAGAATTAGACTGCGAAGTAACCGTGCTTCGAAACAACGAATTAAACCTTGAAGACGCTGAAGATTATGATAAGATCTTACTTTCTCCAGGTCCTGGAATTCCGGATGAAGCTGGATTGCTAAAAGCTATTGTAGAAAAATATGCACCTACCAAAAGTATTCTTGGCGTTTGCCTCGGGCAACAGGCAATTGGAGAGGTATTTGGTGCTAGTTTAATAAATTTAGATGCTGTTTATCATGGTATTGCTACAAAGATCAAAACTTGTGTAGATGATGAGATTTTGTTTGCCGGTTTAGATAAGGAGTTTTTAGTAGGGAGATATCATTCTTGGGTGGTGGCTCCTAACCTGCCAGATTGTTTAATTGCAACTTCTTATGATGAAAATGGACAAGTAATGTCTTTACGTCACAGAGATTTTGATGTAAAAGGAGTGCAATTTCATCCTGAATCGGTTTTAACGCCAGACGGGAAAAAAATGATCAAGAATTGGGTAAATAGTTAGCATGCCTAAAGATGCTGAAACTATTCCGATAGCTATCGGAGCAGCATGACTAATCAATTTAAGATGTCACCCCGAGCGGAGTCGAGGGGTCAATAACAAGAAAAAAATGAAAGAACTTTTAAACAGACTTATAAATCACGAAACCATTTCTAAAGAGGAAGCCAGAAAAGCTTTGGTTAACATCTCGAATGGAGAATACAACGAAAGTCAGATCGCTGCTTTTTTGACGGTGTATATGATGCGAAGTATCACTATAGAAGAACTAGAAGGCTTTAGGGATGCACTTTTAGACCTTTGTCTTTCGGTAGATCTTAAAGCATATAATCCTATAGACCTTTGCGGAACCGGTGGCGATGGAAAAGATACTTTTAATATCTCTACTCTTTCATCCTTTATAACCGCTGGTGCGGGAGTTAATGTAGCAAAACACGGTAATTACGGAGTTTCTTCTGTAAGCGGAAGTTCTAACGTCATGGAATATTTAGGCATTAAATTCAGCAGCAACTCAGAATTCTTAGAAAAGTGTATTGCAGAAGCTGGAATTTGTGTTTTACATGCTCCTTTATTTCACCCTGCAATGAAAAATGTTGCTCCAATTAGAAAATCTTTAGCGGTAAAAACATTCTTTAATATGTTAGGTCCCATGGTGAACCCCGCATTTCCGAAGAATCAATTGGTGGGAGTTTTCAATTTAGAATTAGCAAGAATGTATGGATATCTTTATCAGAACACCGATAAGAATTTTACTATTCTACACTCTTTAGATGGATATGACGAGATCTCGCTTACAGGAGCTACTAAAGTAATTTCCAATAATTCTGAAAGAATGTTAGAAGCATCAGATTTTGGAATATCTCAATTAAATGCAAATGAAATTGCCGGTGGTGGTTCTATAGAAAGTTCAGCAATTATATTTACGAATATTTTGAAAGGCAAAGGAACAGAAGCTCAAAATAATGTGGTTTGTGCTAATGCAGGAATGGCAATTGCCACGGCAAAAGATCTTACTCCTAAACAAGGATTTGAATTGGCAAAAGAATCTCTATTAACCGGGAAAGGATTAGAGGCACTTAAAAAACTTCAAGCTTTAAGCGAACATTCTAAGTTTTAATAAAAATTTCAACATGAATATTTTAGATAAAATTATAGCCGATAAAAGACAAGAAGTAGCTTTAAAAAAGCAACTCATCACTTCAAGTAAACTTACAAAGTATCCGCTATTCAATAGAAATACCAGTTCTCTTGCAACCTCTTTAAAGAATAACAAATCTGGAATTATTGCAGAGCATAAAAGAAGATCACCTTCCAAATCTGTTATCAATCAAGATCTAAATGTGCAGGAGGTAGCAAGAGGTTATGAAAATGCTGGAGTTTGCGGAATGTCTGTTTTAACCGACTCAAAATATTTTGGAGGATCTTTAGACGATCTTATCTTAGCAAGAGCATCGGTTAAAATGCCTCTTTTAAGAAAAGAATTTATTATAGATGAATATCAAATCTTAGAAGCTAAAGCTCATGGTGCCGATGTAATTTTGTTAATCGCTGCCGTTTTATCTCGAAAGGAGATCAAAAACCTTTCAGAATTAGCTAAAAGTTTAGAATTGGATGTATTATTAGAGGTTCATAATCTAGAAGAATTGGAGAAATCTATAATGCCGAGTTTAGATATGTTGGGAGTGAATAATAGAAATCTTAAAACTTTTGAAGTAAGCACCGATATCAGCAAAAGTCTGTCAGAAAAAATTCCATCAGATTTTGTAAAGGTTTCTGAAAGCGGAATTAGTTCTGTAGAAGCTATTCAAGATCTAAAAAATTACGGATATCAAGGCTTTCTAATAGGCGAGAATTTTATGAAAACAGACGATCCGGGCGAAGCTGCAACAAGTTTTATCAAAACATTAAATAAATAAGATGAAACTCAAAGTGTGCGGAATGCGAGAAACCGAGAATATTCTTGACGTTGCAAATTTGCAACCCGATTATATGGGTTTGATTTTTTATGAAAGATCACCAAGATTTGTAGAAAATTCAATCCCTGAATTGTCTTCAGACATTAAAAGAACAGGAGTTTTTGTAAATGCAACTATAGATTTCATTCTTATAAAAGCTCACGATTATAAACTAAAAGCGATTCAATTACACGGAGAAGAATCTTCAGAATTTTGTAAAGAATTGAAGTCGGCGTTAAATAAAGAAATAGAAATAATAAAGGTGTTTTCCATAAAAGAAAGCTTCAATTTTGAAGAATTAGCATCTTATGAAGGCATTGTAGATTTCTTTTTATTTGATACCAAAGGAAAGAACAAAGGTGGCAACGGAACGGTTTTCAATTGGAATGTATTAAAAGAATATCCTTCTCAAACTCCATTTTTCTTAAGCGGCGGAATTGGGTTGGAAGAGATTGAAGAAATAAAATCATTACACACGTATTTTCTTAAGGATAATAGATCAGATTTATTATATGCAGTAGATGTAAATAGCAAATTTGAAATCTCACCAGGAAATAAAAACGTTGAACAGTTATTTGAATTTCAAAAACAGCTTCAGCAAATAAAATAAAAGTTCAAAAAGAAAAAGATCAAGAAAAATGACATATCAAGCTAACGATAAAGGATATTACGGAGATTTTGGAGGAGCCTATATCCCTGAAATGCTGTATCCAAACGTGGAAGAACTTAGATCTAGATATTTAGAGATCATGAAAGAAGAATCTTTTCAGAAAGAATTCAAAGCTTTGCTGAAAGATTATGTGGGTCGCCCTACTCCACTCTACTTCGCGGAGAGATTGAGTAAAAAATACAATACTAAGATCTACCTAAAGCGTGAAGATCTTTGTCATACCGGAGCGCACAAGGTTAATAATACCATCGGCCAGATCTTAATGGCAAAGAGATTAGGTAAGAATAGAATTATAGCAGAAACAGGCGCTGGTCAGCATGGAGTAGCAACTGCTACAGTATGCGCGTTGATGGGAATTGAATGTATCGTTTATATGGGGGAAGTAGATATTGCTCGTCAAGCTCCTAACGTTGCCAGAATGAAAATGCTTGGAGCAACGGTAATTCCTGCAAAATCCGGAAGCAAGACTCTTAAAGATGCGACCAATGAAGCGATAAGAGATTGGATTAATAATCCTGTAGACACGCACTATATTATTGGATCTGTTGTGGGACCTCACCCTTATCCGGATATGGTTGCACGGTTTCAGAGTGTGATCTCGGAGGAGATAAAAATTCAGTTGATAGAAAAGGAAAATAGAGAAGCGCCAGATTATGTGGTGGCTTGCGTAGGTGGTGGAAGTAATGCCGCAGGGATCTATTTTCATTATTTAGACAATCCAGAGGTTGGAATTATTGCGGTTGAAGCTGCCGGAAAAGGAATTTATACTGGAGAAAGTGCTGCAACCTCAGCATTGGGAAAAGAAGGAATAATTCACGGCAGTAAAACTCTACTGATGCAAACCGATGATGGACAGATCACAGAGCCATATTCAATTTCTGCTGGTTTGGATTATCCAGGAGTTGGCCCTATGCATGCTAATTTATTTAGAACAGGAAGAGGTGAATTTATCTCTATAACCGATGATGACGCGATGAAAGCAGGAATTGAACTTGCTAAATTAGAAGGAATTATTCCAGCTATAGAAACATCGCATGCTTTAGCGATCTTCGAAACACGAAAATTTAAAGAAGATGATATAGTTGTAGTGAATCTTTCGGGAAGAGGTGATAAAGATCTTAGTACTTATATAGATTATTTCAAATTATAGAAATCACCCCTTAAACTTCAATATTTAAAGATTTTAAACAAACCACATGAATCGAATTAATCAGAAATTAAAAGAAGATAAAAAACTTCTATCCATATATTTTAGTGCAGGTTACCCAGAATTGGAAGATTCTGTTCAGATCATTCAAGATCTAGAGAAAAGCGGAGTAGATTTTATAGAGATCGGACTTCCTTTTAGCGACCCTTTAGCCGATGGGCCAACTATTCAAGAAAGCTCCACTAAAGCTTTAAAGAATGGAATGACCACTCAAAAACTTTTCAGTCAGATTGAAAACATTAGAAGTTCTGTTGAGATTCCATTGATCATCATGGGATATTTCAATCCGATCTTACAGTACGGGATTGAAGAATTCTGTAAAAGGTGCAAAGAAGTGGGGGTTGATGGCTTGATCATTCCAGATCTTCCGGTAGATGTGTATTCAGAAAAATACAAAGGGATCTTTGAAAAATACGGGCTTATTAATATTTTCCTGATCACTCCTCAAACTTCAGAAGAGCGAATTAGATTTATAGATTCTGTTTCTAACGGGTTTATTTATATGGTAAGTAGTGCAAGCGTTACCGGTTCTAGCAAAGGTTTTGGCGAAGAAACCACCAAATATTTCGAAAGAATTTCAAAAATGAATTTAAAGAATCCGCAGATTGTTGGATTTGGAATTAGTGATCATGAAACCTTTACTCAGGCTACCAAATTTGCGAAAGGAGCTATTATTGGAAGTGCTTTCATCAAAGATTTAGATAAAAATGGCATAGGCAATATTTCAAAATTTGTTTCTTCCATTAAACCTTTAACCTAATTGTAACAAGGCTTTAATAAAATTTAATACTGTTAAAGTGTATCTTAGTATGAATCTAAAAAATAATTATTATGGGAACTATTGAAGATAAACATAAGCATAGAAAAGATCATGATTCTGATCCTTTAGATCATTTAGGAAATAGAAATGAAAAGACAAATAAGGTTGATATTGATGATAAAACCATCAAAGAACAGCAGAATAAAGAATAATTATGGGTAGAGGCGATAAGAAAACAAAACGTGGAAAGATTGCACTAGGAACTCATGGAAAACTGAGACCCAAAAGAAAGAAATTCAAAGTAAAACCAAGCACCCTAGCAGATCAGGATAAAAAAGAACTACAATAGTTTTAAAGTCCTTTTCTACTAAAAATAGCCTTTATACTGTAGAACCCTGAAATCAATAGTATTGAATTCAGGGTTTTGCTTTTTCATTTTTTTGTAAAGATCCATACTCCCAACTGCTCTATTTGCAGAACCCGACGGAGCTGTTAAAGAAACCGTATTTATCGATCTTCCATCTAGTAAGAATTGATGAATCCTTGGCACTTTGTTTGAAATAATTTTCAATTTGATATCTGGATAACTTTCTTTTAAATGTTTTCTAAAGAAATATTCCGGTCCGTTTTTACTATTTCCTCCAGTAAATAAAAGAGTTTCAACATTTGTATGAGCTCTTAAAATACTTATCACATCTCTAAGTTCCGCATGCTGCATTCCAAGATCTGAAGCGTCTATTTTCTCTCTCCTACTGCTTTCTACCATATCGCAGATTCCAATTTTTCTACTTTTAAGGAATCGTTCTCTTTGAAAAATAGCATCTGCAGTATTTTCAAATTTTAGATCAAGATCAAATAACTTATTTAGAATAGGCCAAAGAAGCCCATCTCTGCTACCATAGCAAAAATCCACATCTCCTACTTTCAATTCTCCTGTTGTAAATCTAGGTGGCGGTAAGGTTCCAACTATTAATTTTTTGACTCCTTCAGGGATAAATGCTCCGTAAGGATGTTTATGATGAAACATCTCTTCCTTTTTCATAAAATTAATTTCAGTACCTAAATAAAATTATTTCATTACAACTACAAGGTCATCAGAAAAAACCATCACTCCTTCTTTAAGAACCACTTTATCAATTTCTCCTTCAGCATTTGCAGTTATGGTAGTTTCCATTTTCATAGCTTCAATAATAAATAACGGCTCATTCTTTTTAACCTTTTGACCTGGCTTTACCAAAATTGTCGAAAGCGATCCTTGCAATGGAGCTCCAATTTCCTTTTCATTATTTTTATCTACTTTTTGATGAACAACCTTTTCTACTTTTATGGATTTATCCTGAATTTTAACTGCTCTGGTTTGTCCATTCACTTTAAAGAAAACATCCACCATACCATCGCTATCAGCTTCTCCTGCAGATAATAACTGTATCAGTAAGGTTTTTCCTTTATCCATCTCAACAATGATCTCTTCTCCAGGAGCTAGCCCGTAGAAGAAATTCTTGGTAGGAATGCTTAGAACATTCCCATATTCCTTGTGATGGTTGTAAGCATCTGTATATACCTTTGGATATAATTTATAGGACAGGAAATCTGTGATATCCAGTTTTCTTCCCATTCCCTCACCAAAAGTCTTTTCAAATTCTTTAAATTCTTCTTCGAAATCTATAGGATCCATATGCGCATTAGGTCTTTCTGTATATGGCTTTTCATCTTTTAAAACGATCTTCTGGATCTTTTCTGGAAAACCTCCAACAGGTTGCCCAAGATCTCCTTTAAAGAAACTCTTCACCGATTGGGGAAAAGAAATATTTTCACCTCTTTCCAATACATCTTCAATAGTGAGATTATTACTCACAAGATATTGCGCCATATCCCCTACCACTTTGGAGCTTGGAGTAACTTTAATGATATCTCCAAAAAGATCATTTACCTCAGAATACATCTGGGTGATCTCATAAAATCTATCTGAAAGTCCTAGAGATTCTGCCTGAGGTTTCAAGTTAGAATACTGTCCTCCTGGAATCTCATTCTTATAAACATCGGCAGATCCGGCTTTAAGTCCGCTTTCAAAAGGATAGTAATAACTTCTTGTAGCTTCCCAATAATGAGAATATTCGTTCAGTTTATCCATGTCAAAATCTGCAGTTCGACTCTGGAATTTCATCATTTCTACTATAGAGTTGAAATTTGGCTGAGATGTTAGCCCAGAAAGTCCTCCTAAAGCAACATCTACCACATCTACGCCGGCTTCTATAGCTTTTAGATATGTTGCCGCTTGTATAGATGAAGTATCGTGTGTATGAAGGTGTATAGGGATATTGATCCTTGATTTTAAGGCATGGATCAATTCTTCTGCTGCATAAGGTTTTAAAATACCGGCCATATCTTTAATTCCAAGAATATGAGCACCCGCATCTTCCATTTGTTTTGCCAGAGCCACATAATATTCTAAGGTGTATTTAGTATTGTCAGGATTCAGAATGTCTCCTGTATAACAAATAGAAGCTTCTGCCAATCCACCTGTATTTTCTCTTACGTATTTAATACAAGGCTCTATAGATTCCATCCAGTTCAAAGAATCGAAAATTCTAAAAACGTCTACTCCATTTTCCCAAGATTCGGTGACAAATCTTTCAATCAAGTTATCTGGATAAGCGGTATAACCAACACCATTAGATCCTCTTAAAAGCATTTGCAACAATACATTTGGCATTGCCGCTCTCAACATTCTTAATCTTTCCCACGGATTTTCTTTTAAAAATCTTAAACAAACATCAAACGTAGCTCCTCCCCACACCTCCATACTAAAAATATTGGAATGGTTCTTTGCAAAACCTTCTGCAACCTTCATCATATCATGAGTTCGCATTCTGGTAGCCAACAAACTTTGATGAGCATCTCTCATGGTAGTATCTGTAAATTTCACTTCATTTTGATGCCTTAACCATCGTGAAAATTTTTCCGGACCATATTCTGTAAGAAGATCTTTTGTTCCTTTTGGGTATTCTCCATATTCATCGAATTTTGGAACTGTTGGACTAAGGAATTTCTTACTGTGATCTACTTCCTTAACATCTGGATTTCCGTTTACGATAATGTCTCCTAGAAAATTCACCAGTTTTGTAGCTCTATTCCTCGTCTCTTTTATTTTGAAAAGCTCTGGATTGTCTTTAATAAAATTAACGGTAACCTTTCCTTCTCGAAAAGTTGGATGTGCCAAAATATTATCTAAAAATGCCATATTGGTCATCACCCCACGCACTCTAAATTCTGCCAGTGCTCTTCGCATTTTTCTACAAGCTCCATCTAGAGTTCTACTACTAGCCGATACTTTCACCAACATAGAATCGAAAAATGGAGAAATAGTAACTCCTTGATAAACACTACCTGCGTCTAACCTTATTCCGAATCCAGAAGCACTTCTATACGTTGTTATGGTACCATAATCTGGTTTAAAATCGTTGCTAGGATCTTCTGTTGTTATTCTACATTGAAGTGCATATCCGTTGATCTTTACACTATCCTGATTTCCAATTTTTATTTGTTCATCGCTTAACTTATATCCTCCTGCAATGAATATTTGAGTTTTTACAAGATCTATATTAGTAATGATTTCTGTAACGGTATGCTCTACCTGAATTCTCGGATTAACCTCAATAAAATAGATCTTCCCGTCTTCCACAAGAAACTCTACGGTACCAATATTATTATAATTTACTGCGGAACAGATCTTTAATGCATAATCATATAACTTCTCTTTAGTAACCTGATCTAAGCCTAAAGAAGGAGCAAATTCTATTACTTTTTGATATCTACGTTGTACCGAACAATCACGTTCAAATAAGTGCACCATGTTGCCATGGTTATCTGCAACAATTTGAATTTCTATGTGCTTAGGATTTTCAACAAATTTTTCGATAAAAACGGTATCATCCCCAAAGGCATTCCCGGCTTCTCGTTTAGATTCGGGAAAGGCAGATCTTAGTTGTTCTTCGTCTCTAATAACACGCATTCCTCTACCTCCACCTCCGGAAGCAGCTTTTAGCATCACGGGGTATCCAATTCTTTTTGCTTCTATAACCGCAGTTTCAATATTATTAAGCTCTTCTTTATTGCTTTCTATAATTGGAACATTATTAGCTACAGCCACCTCTTTAGCTTTCACTTTATCTCCTAAAGACTTTAAAACTGAAACTTTAGGACCTATAAAAATGATGTCATTATCTTCACATGCCTGAGCGAACTCAGCATTTTCAGACAAAAATCCATATCCGGGATGAATAGCATCTACACCATTCTTTTTAGCAATTTGAATAATTGCTTTAATATTTAAATAAGGTTTCAGCGGATCGTTATCTTCACCGATCTGGTAAGATTCATCTGCTTTATAACGATGGAGAGAATATCTATCTTCAAAAGTATAAATACCGATAGTTTTAAGACCAATTTCTGTACAAGCCCTAAAAATTCTGATGGCTATTTCTCCTCTATTTGCTACTAAGACCTTTTTTATTTTCATTATAAGATGATTATGTTAAAATATCCCGATTTTGAAAGTTATTAAAATAATAACTGATTAAATAATATTTAAACAGCTTTGCGGTTAATAAATAGTTAAAATAAAAAAACCACCGTGAAGGTGGTTTTATAATTGCTGACTGAAAATTTCCTTACCTAGTAAAAACGAGCTCGTTCTTATCTTCAGATTCTTTATCACTAAACCTATAACCTTCATAATCAAAAGATTTTAGTTGCTCTACTGTTTCTACATCATTATCGATAATATAACGAACCATGGCTCCTCTGGCTTTTTTGGCAAAGAAACTTATTACCTTTAATTTACCGTTCTTAAGATCTTTAAAAACAGGGGTAATAACCTCTGCTTTTAACTTTTTAGTATCTACCGCTTTAAAATATTCGTTGCTGGCAAGATTAATAAAAAGTTCTTCTTCTTCCATCTCGCTATTTAGGCTGTCTGTAACCTTTTTTTGCCAAACTTTGTAAAGGGTGTCTTTTCTATCTATCCCAATAGAAGTTCCCATTTCTAGTCTGTACGGTTGCATAAGATCTAATGGTCTTAATATGCCATACATCCCTGATAGAATTCTTAATTTATCTTGAAGTGCATCCAGTTTTTCTGTTGGAATGGTATAGGCATCTAAACCGGAATACACATCTCCATCAAAAGCATACATTGCCGGGCGCGAATTATCTTTGGTATGTTCTTCCTCAAATTCTTTATATCGCCCGTAATTTAGATCTGCCAATTTTTCACTGATGCTCATTAAGTCCATCAACTCATTTTTGGTTTGGCGAGAAAGCTTTTTATTGACCTTTATAGTGGTATCCAAAAACTGAGGTTGCGTACCTCTAGTAGTTGGGAGTTTACTTTCAAAATCAAGACTTTTGGCTGGGGATAGTACAATTTTCATAGAAGGATCTTTAAAATAAAAAAATGCTATTTATATGCATTGCACAAAAATAGCATTGTAATAGTAAGTTTTCAAGCTTCAGATTCATTCATTATCAATATAACTATTGATGAATCTTATTTGCGTGAGGGATTGAGGCTTTGTTGGAGCTCTCCCGATTTTTTTATCGGGAAGCGACTGCTGAAAGCCCGACCCCCATTTTTATTGGGGGGCACGCCCTACTCCTCGTCTATAAAATCTTTCTGATTCTTAGAATAACCTCTCCATTTCTCGATACACTTGGTCATATCTTCCGGCAATTCTGAATCGAAACTCATCCATTCTTGAGTAACCGGATGTACAAATCCAAGAGTTTTTGCATGTAGCGCTTGGCGTGGCAAGATCTTAAAGCAATTATCTACAAACTGCTTATATTTTGTAAAAGTAGTTCCCTTTAAAATTCTTTCACCTCCGTAACGCTCATCATTGAACAAGGTGTGACCTATAAATTTCATATGAACTCTAATTTGGTGAGTTCTTCCAGTCTCCAATTTACAAGAAACCAGCGTTACGTAACCAAAACGTTCCAGCACTTTAAAATGAGTAACCGCCGATTTTCCATCGTCTTCTTGATCTCCAATATAAACAGTATTCTGTAACCTATTTTTTGGATGTCTACCAATGTTACCTTCGATAACTCCTTCATCTTCCTCAACATTCCCCCAAACAAGGGCCACATATTCTCTGGAGCTCGTTTTTTTGAAAAATTGCTTGGCTAAATGAGTCATCGCAGTTTCTGTCTTGGCAATAACCAAAAGTCCGCTGGTATCTTTATCTATTCTGTGCACTAAACCTGGCCTTTCACTGCTGTTATTTGGCAGGTTGTCTATATGAAAGATCAAGGCATTAATCAAAGTTCCGCTATAGTTACCATGACCTGGATGAACCACCATTCCTGCTGGCTTATTGATCACCATTAAAGCATCATCTTCGTAAACTATGTTTAGAGGGATATCTTCCGGAGTAAGTAAAAACTCATAAGGTGGATGCTCGAACATTACCTGCACTACATCTCCTGGTTTTACCTTGTAGTTAGATTTTACAACTATACTGTTCACATAGATGTTTCCATCTTTTGCTGCCTTCTGAATTTTATTTCTGGTAGCATTCTCGATGTAGTTCATCAAGTATTTATCTACACGTAAAGGTTGTTGTCCTTTATCTGCAGTAAATTTATGGTGTTCGTAAAGATCGTCGTCCTGAGTTTCTAATTCTGGATCTGTATTAGAATTCGTCATTTTCATTTGTTTGTGTTGCAGGTTCTTCTACGCTTAAAGTATCATCTTCTTCTGTAGAACCTGAATAATATCCGGAGCCATCTCCAAGAACTAGGTCTATAACAGAAGTTTTCATCAATTCTGTTCCCGGTTCTACTAATGCTCCTTTATGTCTTAATTCTAAAACTGCATCTTTTGCAATGTCTGGTTTATATGTAACGTCACCTATTTTGAATCCTAAAGATCTCAATGTAGGTTCTGCTTGGCGTCTAGTTCTTCTTATAAGATCTGGCACCGCAATTTTTCTGTATCCCGAAGGATTTAAGTTGATATAGATCTTTCTATTTTCTTTCACGAATTTTCCTGCAACAGGCACTTGGTCTATTACAGAATATCTAGGATAATCTGGATTGAAATTGGCAGAATCTAAGATCTCATATCTAAGATCTAATTCGTCTAATCTATCTTCCACCTTGTCTAAAGACAGTTTAGCTAGATCTGGAACTTCTATACGTTGATCCTGATTTGTTGAAATTTCTAACCATTGCATGGTTAAAAAAGCGAGTACAAAAAGTACAATTACGGCAAGCACCAATTGAATTACAAAGGTTTTGCTGAAGATAAATTTAAATAGGCCCATAGATTGTTTATAATACGCAAAGATATAAAAACGCCCGGGTTTTGGTAGCACTCCGGAATAGTCATATTTTTGTAAACGTAAAACATGCAGGATTATTTAATATGAAGAAAAAAGTTGCCATCGCAATGGGTGGGTTTTCCAGTGAATATCGCATCTCTATTAACAGCGGAAATGTAGTTTACAAAAACCTAGACCGCAATTTATATGAGCCTTATCGAGTTCATATTATGCAAAATGAATGGTTTGTGGTTGCAGATAACGACACCCCATACCCAATTAACCGAAGTAACTTTACTGTAAAAATTGACGACACCACTATAGCTTTTGATTGTGTTTTTAATACTATTCATGGTACTCCAGGAGAAAATGGACTGTTACAAGCCTATTTAAACCTTGTGAAAATTCCTCAAACTTCTTGCGACTTTTACCAAGCAGCACTTACTTTTAATAAGCGTGATCTTATAAGCGTTATTAAACCCTACGGAATTAAGACTGCTGCTAATTACTTTCTAAATAAAGGAGATGATGTAGATCCCAAAGAAATCATTAAAGCAGTAGGATTACCTTGTTTTGTGAAAGCAAATAAAGCAGGAAGCAGTTTTGGGATCACTAAAGTGAAAAAAGAAAATGAGATAGAACAGGCAATTCAAACCTCCTTTAAAGAAGATGACGAGATCATTATCGAATCTTTTTTGGATGGAACTGAAGTTTCTGTGGGTGTAATTACTTACAAAGGAGAAATCCTGGCTTTACCTGTTACTGAGATTGTTTCAGAAAACGAGTTCTTTGATTATGAAGCGAAGTATTTAGGAAAGTCTGAAGAAATAACGCCTGCAAGAATTACAGATGAACAAACAGAAAAAGTTCAGGAGCTTGCGAAGCTTATTTACAAGAAATTGAAAATGAAAGGTTTCACTAGATCTGAATTTATTTTTCATAATGATGAACCTCATTTTATAGAGATGAATACCACCCCTGGATTAAGCGAAGCCAGTATTTTACCTCAACAGGCTGAAAAAGCTGGTATTAGTTTAAAGGAACTTTTTGGTAGCGCTATAGAAACTGCTTTAAATTCTTAATTTAACTATATTTGATAGAACTTGTTTGGAGTAATTCTGAACAGTTTCAAATTTCAACAAGATGAAAACTAAATCTTAATTCATGAAAAAAGCGGTTTTTCCTGGTTCTTTTGATCCTGTTACTCTTGGGCATACAGATATTATAGATAGAGCTTTGCCGCTTTTTGACGAGATCATTCTTGCAATTGGTGTAAATGCCGATAAAAAATATATGTTCTCTCTAGAAGACCGAGTTAAATTCTTGGAAGAAACTTATAGACATGAAACTAAGATAAAAGTAAAAACGTACAAAGGGCTTACCGTAGATTTTTGTAAAACGGAGAATGCTGAATTCATCTTACGAGGACTTAGAAATACGGTAGATATGGAATTTGAAAAAACCATAGGTCAGGCGAATTTTAAAATGTCTGGTATAGAAACATTATTTCTAATTTCTTCTGCAGGAAAAGGATTTATATCTTCCAGTGTTGTTCGAGATATCAGAAAAAATGGAGGTGATTATTCTTTTATGGTACCAGAAGCAGTTGAATAGAAAAATTCAAAATCGCTAATAAGCTTTTAAAATTCATACTTCAAACCAACTCCACCAAAGTAATTTCTTGGATTCCCTGGGTAATAAGATCTGGGAGCTTGTCCGCCAAAACCTACAGCATTTGGCAAAATGCTCGAAGCATATTTTTCATCTAACACATTATTAATTCCTGCATTTAAAGATACGTTCCAGTTAGCGCCAAGTTCATGACTATAGGCTGCTTTAAGATTTAAAAGCTGGTAATTTTCTGAATATGCTAAATTTTCATCATTTAAAGGAATTTTTCCAACAGCGAGATAACTAGTATATACACTAAAGTTTTTCTTGTAGTTAAAATCTAACCCAAGATTCAGAGTGCTCTTCGGAACTCCCGGTAACTTATTCCCTGAATAATCATTTCCAGAATCTATGAATTCATCAAATTTGAAAAAATTCCAACTTCCATTTAAGTAGGGCTTGAAACTGATATTTCCACCTAAATACAACGCGTAATTTGCTTGAAATTCAATTCCGTTATGATTAGATCTTCCGGCATTCTTTCCAACGTATCTATCTTCTGCAACCCGCTCTGCAACCAATAAATTCTCCACTTGAATAGAATAAAGACTAAACTGAGTAAATAATGTATTTTGAACCCAACTCCCTTTAAATCCAATTTCATAATTAATTCCGGTTTCAGGCTGCAAATTTGTATTTATCAATCCTTCTGGAGTTAAAGTTTCTGCCACCGTAGGAGTAGAAAATCCATGACTTATAGAAGCGTACAGATTCTTTAAATTATTCAACTTGTATAATACTGCTAATCTTGGGGAAAAAATTGTTTTAAACCTGTAATCTCCAGATTGATTTACTTCATCACCTTCAAAAAGATCATTTAAAGTATAACTAGTTGTGTTGATATTAAAACCTGATTCTAAATGCCATTTTTCAGAAAGCTCAAGATTTAGCTGGGCAAAGAAATTAGCATAATTTCTATCCTGTTTGTTTTTACTTAAAACATCTCCTTGAACACTGCCTTGATCTTCAAAATCTTGATATAAATTTTGAAAAGTAGACACCTCATACCATTCTTTATAATAAGCTGCTCCAAAGCTAAGTTCAGACGGCAGTGTGAAAATTTCAGATCTTAAATTGAACTTGGTTCTAGCACCTGTCGAGATCCTATTTTCATCTAGAATATCAAAAGGGCGAGGTTCATAGCCATCTCTAAAATTTACGAATACGCTGGTGGTATTTTCCAAATTCTCAGAAAATGAATGCTGATATGAAACTCCAAGAAGTCCGCGATCGTAAGATTCATAACCCTTCGCCGCTTGCCAAGTAAATGCTGCTGAAGTTGGAGAATTTTTATAAGTTTCGTAATTAACTGAACTCGGAATGTATGCTTTTAAATGTGTGAAATTTGCTAGTATATGAAGCTGATCTTTTTCATTTATCTTTAAACTGAAATTTACCAAACCAGATTTACGTTCATAATTGCCATTATCTCTGTATCCATCAGATTTTAGATCGCTAAAATGAGCAAAAACTGAAGTCTTCTGAGAACCAATATTAGCTGAAATGGTATTTTTCATTAGGTTATAACTTCCAACAAGGCTTTCAACTTTCAAGTTCGCCCCTTTAGTTCCTGCATCTTTTCCGTAAATATTTATAGCACCACCCAAACCTGCTCCATACATACTGGATGTTGGCCCTTTGATTATTTCGATATTAGATATGGTTTCAGGATCAAAATCATCTAAGGTTAATTCCCCTTCAGCCGTAGTAAGAGGAATTCCTGCAAAGTATGCTTGGATCTTATTAGTGCTATACTGTGATCTGCTTCCAATTCCGCGAATATTCAATTTTGTTGTATTCAGGGCACCTTGATTCAAATAAACTCCAGGAACGGTATTAAAAACCTGCACTAGATTTGAAGCATCAATTCTCTCCAGATCATTTTCAGAAATTACGCTTACAGAGGCAGGAAGCTCTTTAATTTTAGTGGAAATCAATGAACTTCTTACCAACACTTCTCCAAGTGATTCTGAATCTGGGTTCAAATAGATAATTTTCTCTTCCTGATCCGAATTCAGATTAAATTCTTGTTGTTCATAATTTAAGGCTTCAATCCTGATTGTTAAAGGAAGTTTTCTTTTTTCAATTTCAAAAACACCATCAGAATTGGAAACAGCCAATAAATTATCAAGCCTATCAAAAACATTTGAGTTTTCAATAGGCATGAAACTATTTATATCCAGAATTTTAAACTCGATTTTTTGAGCTTGAATTGTAAAACACGTCAGCAAAAAGCTAAGTAGAATAAGTTTTCTTTTCAAAATATTAGTCCTCTTCAGAAAGCTCTTTTACCTGAGCATTAAGTTGGAATATAGAAGCCAGAAAAAAGCTGCTAAGTATTAATTTTTTCATAGAATTTCAAATTTTCAATAAATATAATCGTTAACAGATGCTACTGAAAATAATAATATTACATTAAGTTTACTTTAACTATTTGCTAACCAAAATTTTGAATTTTATTTGTTTTGGCGACCTAAGCAGTTTTGAGTAAGTTTACATACTTAATTGGCTTGTCTTTTATGAGAAATATATTTATAGTACTTTTTGCAGTTATTTGCCTATCATCTTGTGACTTATCAAAATATAAATTGGTAAAAGAATACGATCTAGAAACAAGATTCGAGAAATCTAAAGGTACTGAAACTGCTACTTATTCTGAAGTTGTTGCTTTTTACGATCAATTACAAGAAGCATATCCATCAATTCAAGTTAAAGAATATGGGCTCACAGACAGTGGTGAACCATTACGACTAGTTTTGTTTAGTCCCTCTGAAGATTTTGACGTTGAGAAATTAAGGGAAAACAATACGATTATCTTAATAAATAACGGAATTCATCCCGGAGAAAGCGATGGGATAGATGCTACTATGATGCTGTTTAGAGATCTTGCACAAGATTCTATTCAAGTTCCTAAAAATACAGTTCTTGCAACTATTCCGGTTTATAATATTGGTGGGGCTCTAAATAGAAATTCTACCAGCAGAACCAATCAAAACGGCCCGTTATCTTATGGATTTAGAGGGAATGCTCGCAATTACGATCTAAACAGAGATTTTATAAAAGCCGATACCAAGAATACAAGAAGTTTTGCTGAAATTTTTCATGACTTGAATCCAGATATTTTTGTGGACACTCATGTTAGCAATGGCGCAGACTATCAATACACTCTTACTCATTTATTCACCCAACACGATAAACTTGGGGGTGAATTAGGCAATTATTTAAATGATAAAATGATGCCATCTTTAAAGGCATCTTTATGGGAACATGATTGGGAAATCACACCTTACGTAAATGTGTTTAATGATATTCCTGAAAAAGGTTTTGTGCAGTTTATGGATACTCCTAGATATTCTACTGGATACTCCACACTTTGGAATTCTTTAGGACTCATGATAGAGACCCATATGCTTAAACCATATAAGAAGAGAGTTAATGGTACTTATAGAGCTTTACAATCTATTATAGATATTGCTGAAAGAGACAGAGTTCAAATTAAAGACCTTAGAGACAAAGCGGCAAGAAAATATTTAACAGAAAGATGGTATCCAACCAATTTTAAAGTAGACAGTAGTAAGGTTTCTAAACTTCAGTTTAAAGGATATGAAGGAGAAGTAATTAATAGTGAAGTTACTAATGGTAAACGCTTAAAATACGACCGTAAAAAACCATTCACCAAAGAAACAGACTACTACAACAATTTTGTTGCTACAGAAAAGATCGAAATTCCTAGAGGTTATGTAATTCCGCAAGGATGGTGGAATGTTTTGGATATTTTAAAAACCAATAACGTCGAGATGCAAGTGTTTAAAAGAGACACTACTGTTTATGTAGAAGCTTACCGCATTGAAGATTATAAAACTGCAAGCAACTCTTATGAAGGTCATTACCCTCACTCCAATACAAAAGTTTCTACCACTACAGATAGTGTAAGGTTTAGAAAAGGAGATATTTACATAACCACCTTTCAACCCGCCGTGAGATATTTATTGGAGACACTTGAGCCAACAACCGTAGATTCTTTCTTTAATTGGAATTTCTTTGATAGCATACTTCAGCAAAAAGAAGGTTTTTCACCTTATGTTTTTGAAGACATTGCGAAAGACATGTTGGATAATAATCCTGAATTGAAAGAAGAGTTTCTGCAAAAGCAAAGATCTGATAAAGAGTTTGCCAAAGACAGTATGATACAGCTAGATTGGTTGCACAAGAAATCTAAGAATTATGAAAAAGCACATTTACGCTACCCTATCTTTAGGGTGGGTCGTTAAATATTCTTTAGGAAAAAGAAGTTTAATGTTCGCGTAAGATTTTGTGAGTGCTTTTTGAGATTTAGCAAAGTTCTTCCATTTTACTTTTTTGATGCCTTCTGCATTTTCAGGAACTAACTCTCCTTTGTAAGAAGAATGCATTTCGTACCAATGAGTAACCTTCAGCTTATATTTTTCTTTACGTTTAAAGATGTGATAGGTTTTACGTAAAAATCTGGTGATCTCTAAGTCTTGAACACCTGTTTCTTCCATTACCTCACGAATAGCAGACTCTTCTAGAGTTTCATTCTTTTCAGTTTTTCCTTTTGGTAGGTCCCAACGCTTATTTCTGTAGATAAAAAGAATCTCTTTATTATCATTAAAAACCATTCCGCCAGCAGCCGTAACTACAGGTAATTTTTTTAGAAGATGTTTGAAAAGTTTTTCTTCATTGTCGTGATAAAGATTCACGTACAACAATTCTCCATTATTAATTTTCTCAATTATAGATTTCAATTTCACCGTTTTAATGGGAAATGAAGTATAATTATCACCAATATCCTTTTTAGTAGATAGAATAATTGGAATATCATTTACAAAAACTTTATACATTTGCAGTATGATTTTAAATAAAGAAACAGCAATTAAAACTGCCGAATTGCTTTTGCAAATTAAAGCAATTAAATTAGAACCACAACATCCCTTTACGTGGGCAAGTGGATGGAAGTCTCCAATCTATTGCGACAATAGAATTGTACTTTCCTACCCTCCTATCAGAAATTACATTAGAGAGAATTTTGCCAGACAAATTGAAGAATTATATGGTAAACCTGATGTTATTGCTGGTGTGGCTACAGGTGCTATAGGAATAGGAATGTTGGTGGCAGAGATCATGAATCTTCCTTTTGTGTATGTTAGACCAGAAGCAAAAGGCCATGGTAGAAAGAACCAAATTGAAGGTCAATTAGAAAACGGACAAACCGTAGTAGTAATAGAAGACCTTGTAAGTACCGGGAATAGCAGTTTAAATGCTATAAAGGCACTTAAAGAAGCTAATGTTACCATTAAAGGTATGCTTTCCATATTTACCTATGGATTTAAGATTGCTGAAGACAACTTTAAAAAAGAACATATAGATTTTTATTCTCTGAGCAGTTACGATCAGTTAATAGATACCGCATTAAAAACAAACTATATTAACGCTACTGAAGCCGAAACGTTGAAAAAATGGCGTCAGGATCCTAGCAACTGGAAACCATAAAATGAATTTAGAAAGCCCAAAAGTAAGCACAAGAAAAAATCAGCAAGAGATGTTTGATTTTCTTAGTAATGTGGAAAATTACAAACAGATCATGCCTGAAAATATGGAGAAATTTGAAGTTAGATCTTCAGACACCTTCCTGTTTTCTTTAAAAGGAATGCCAGATATCGCTTTACAAATTAAAGAAACTAAAGAACCAGAATTGGTTGTTTTAGGTTCCACTTCAGATAAATTTGATTTTACCTTGGAAGCAAATATTGAGCCTGCCGTAGACGGTAGTAATGTTCAGCTTTTCTTCAATGGAAAGTTTAATGCAATGATGGCTATGATGGTAAAAGGGCCATTAACAAAATTCATCAACGTACTTAGCGAAAATATAAGCAAGCTTTAATACAGCAATTTGAGTTCTTTGAGCTCAAAAGTACGAATCTCCTCATCCTCCACTTGTACTTTTAGAAGTCCGGTGGAGGTTATTCCCAAAATAATTCCGGTTAAATATTCGCCGGAAGGAAATTGAAAGGTAGAAACTTTATCTTTTCTAAACAGCAAAGCTTCATATTCAGTAAAAATCTTTTCAGAAGTTCCAGTTTTCAAACTTTTGAGCATCACTTCCAATTCATCTAATATATATTTTAAAACTTCCTCTGTTTCAAAATCATTTCCTGAAATCAATTTTAAAGAAGACGCTTGCGGGAGATCTTCAAAATATTTTTGATTTACATTTAGTCCAATTCCAATAACGGCAGCTCCAATTCTGCCATTCACCAAAATATTTTCAATTAAAATTCCGCCAATTTTATAGTTTGCTGCCAATATGTCGTTGGGCCACTTTAATTTCAGAGAAAATATATTGAGTTTATTTAGCGCTTTAATCACTGCAATACCTACAGCTGCACTTATCATAAATTGTTTCTGAATATCAACCTCGGGATCTGGATAAATAACACTAAAAGTAAGATTCTCACCCGCATTAGAAACCCAACCGGCACCGCGCTGTCCACGACCTGCAGTTTGCTCGAATGCTGTTATACAAACAGGTTTTTTATTTTTATTTGATTGATACCATTCCCTTGCTAAAGAATTGGTAGATTGGGTGGCACTAACTTTGATAATACGCATATAGTAAGTGGACTTGAAATAGGAGTTAAATGTTCTGTTAACAGTCCCTTAAAAAGACTAAAAAGTAATAACTTTGCGTAAAGAAATAAATTTAATGGCAAATAAAGAAACGAACAACGATCAACTTATAGCTCAAATAATAAAAGGAATTGAAGAAGTTAAAGGAAATAACATTGATATTCTAGATTTAAGAGAAATTGAAAATACCGTTTGTGACTATTTTATTATCTGTAATGGTACTTCCAATACACAGGTAAACGCCATAGTAAACTCCGTACAAAAAACCGTTAGTAAAGCACTACAAGATAAACCGTGGCACATTGAGGGAAGTGAGAATGCCGAATGGGTCTTGATGGATTATGTTAGTGTGGTAGTGCATGTTTTCCAAAAACATATTAGAGAGTACTATGACATTGAAAGTCTATGGGGAGATGCTAAGGCAACCTCAATTCAAACAAATTATTAAAAATTAATTAAGCAAGAATGGCTAAGAAGCAACCAAATAATAAATTAGAACCTAAGAAACCTAAATTTAGCGCTTATTGGATTTATGCTGCTATAATTATCATCTTTTTAGGTCTTAATTATTTTGGAGGAGGAGGATTCTCTGAACCTGCAAAAACAAATCCTGCAGAGTTTGAAACTTTCTTGAAGGATGGTGACGTTAAAAAAGTAGTTATCGTAAACCGAAATCAGGCAAATGTTTATTTAACCAAAGAGGCCCAAAATAAAGATGTTCATAAAAAAGCTACAGAACACGAGCTTTTTGAAACAGGCGAAACTCCTGCATATAGTTTTGAGTTTGGAGATCTTCAGAATTTTGAAAACAAAATTCAAGGTATTAAAACCGAATACAATCTAGACACCATAGTAACTTATAATACTCAAACCAATGTCTGGGGAGATATTTTATTAACCTTGTTACCCTTTATATTAATAATTGGAATCTGGATTTTTATCATGAAAAAGATGAGTTCTGGGGGTAGCGGTGGACCTGGTGGACAGATCTTTAACATCGGAAAATCTAAAGCGAAATTATTCGATCAGAATACAGATGTAAAAACATCATTTAAAGATGTTGCAGGATTAGAAGGTGCAAAAGAAGAGATACAAGAAATTGTAGATTTCTTAAAAACACCTGAAAAATATACGGCTCTTGGTGGTAAAATTCCAAAAGGCGCATTATTAGTTGGACCCCCGGGAACAGGTAAAACCTTATTAGCTAAAGCTGTTGCTGGAGAAGCAAAAGTTCCATTTTTCTCACTTTCTGGATCAGATTTCGTAGAGATGTTTGTAGGAGTTGGTGCTTCTAGAGTACGTGACTTATTTAAACAAGCTAAAGACAAATCTCCATCTATTATATTCATCGATGAGATAGATGCAATTGGTAGAGCTAGAGGTAAAAGCAATATGTCTGGTTCTAATGATGAGCGTGAGAATACATTGAACCAACTTTTAACCGAGATGGATGGTTTTGGAACTAATACAAATGTAATAGTAATTGCCGCAACCAACCGTGCAGACGTTTTAGATAAAGCATTAATGAGAGCTGGTCGTTTTGATCGCCAGATCTATGTTGATTTGCCAGATGTAAGAGAACGTAAAGAAATTTTTGAAGTACACCTTCGTCCTATCAAGAAAGTGGCAGACGAGTTAGATATTGATTTTCTAGCTAAGCAAACTCCTGGATTTTCTGGAGCAGATATTGCAAATGTTTGCAACGAAGCTGCCCTTATTGCTGCCAGAAAAGGTAACAAAGCGGTTGGAAAACAAGATTTCTTAGATGCTGTAGATAGAATTGTTGGAGGTCTTGAAAAGAAAAACAAGATTATTACTCCAGACGAGAAAAAAGCGATCGCTTATCACGAAGCTGGACATGCAACTGCAAGTTGGATGCTAGAGCATGCAGCACCCTTGGTAAAAGTTACTATCGTACCAAGAGGACAATCTTTAGGAGCAGCATGGTACTTACCCGAAGAAAGATTGATAGTTCACCCAGAGCAAATGTTAGATGAAATGTGTGCCGCCTTAGGAGGTAGAGCTGCAGAAAAAGTAATCTTTAACCGAATTTCTACAGGGGCATTAAGTGATCTAGAAAAAGTTACTAAGCAAGCCCGTGCAATGGTTACCATTTATGGATTAAATGATAAGGTAGGAAACCTTACATTTTACGATTCCAGCGGACAAAGTGAATATAATTTCACAAAACCATATAGCGAGAAAACGGCAGAACTCATAGATAGAGAAGTTTCAAATTTAATAGAAACTCAATATCAAAGAGCAATACAATTATTAGAAACTAACAAAGACAAACTTTCTCAATTAGCAGATATTTTGCTTGAAAAAGAAGTGATTTTTAAAGATGACCTTCAGAAAATATTTGGAAATAGACCTTTTCCTGAAAAAGAAGAAGTTCCATTGATAGCGAAAAAGTCAACAGATGAAACTTTGCCTTCTGAAGACGAAGAAATACCAGAAGATTCTTCTATTAATAATTAATTTTATTATCTAAAGTAAAAAGTCTTAATTTGATGTAACGTTAAATTAAGATTTTTTACCTTTGGGTAAAAGGTGCCATAAATAATCCCTAAATCTCATTATGAGTCTATTTAGAAAATTTCTAAATCCAAAATCTAAATCAGACAAAGGTCAGGACATTCCAGAGAATGCTGATCGAGGGAAATATATGCCCGATGTTAAGCTTCCTACCGACGAGCGCTTTATGCTCAATTTTAAAAATAATGGTGGAAAGTTCCTGTATTGCGAGAATGACGAAGAAGTACAACAAGCCTTTGATAATATTCTTTTGGAGAACGATTGGTATGAAAAGGAATCTTGTTGTTTCGATGACAACTTAAAAAACAAGTTCGATCAATTCAACTTAGATTTTAATAAATCTGGAAAGTCTGCATTTTTTCTTTCTACTTGCGAATATCTTATTGCAAATGATGGATCAATTTTAATCTCTTCCAATCAAATCAAAGAAGCTAAATTGAATGATCTTCCATTAAATTTCATCATCTTAGCATCTACAAGTCAGCTAGTTGACACTATAGGAGAAGGCCTTCGAGGAATAAAATTTAATAATAAAGCACGCATTCCTTCCAACATTACTACCATAAAAAGTTTCGGAACTCAGACAGAAGAAGATTTTATGAGCTACGGAAGTAGCACAAAAAACCTATATTTGCTGCTTAGGGAAGACCTGTAATTTATGAAGGAATCTATTATTCGAACTGTATCTGGATTACTGTATATATCCATATTGGTAGTTTCCATACTCTCTTCTGAGCTTATTTTCATTTCTTTATTCTTTGTTTTGGGCTTTGTATGTCTGCTAGAACTAGAGAAATTACTTCATTTAAAAAGCTATGCTATCTATGCGGTTCACGCACTAATCTTTTACCTTTTTAGCTATTTGAAGTTTAATGCTAATGCTACACTGCTCTTGTTATGCATTACCATATTTGTAAATCTATTTCTAATCAAAGATTTACTCTTTATAAGAACAATTCCCGTCTTTGAAAAGAAAAAATATATCATCCTTATATTTTACCTCACTTCGTCTATCATCTTTTTAACGCTGATTCCTACTTATACCGGAATTTTCAATCCACAGCTGATTGTAGGAGTTTTTGTACTTATTTGGACTAATGATACCTTTGCCTATATTACAGGTAAAAATTTTGGGAAGAATAAATTATACGAAAGAATTTCTCCTAACAAGACGGTTGAAGGTTTTATAGGTGGAATGATCTTTAGCTGTATAGGCGGATATTGTATTTTTTATTTTACACATTACCTCAATTTTCAGTTCTGGTTGGGATTAGCCATAATATTGAGTATTTTTGGAACCTTGGGAGATCTAATCCAATCTAAGTTTAAAAGACAAGCAGGAGTAAAAGACAGCGGTAAATTAATGCCTGGTCATGGAGGTCTATTTGACAGACTTGACAGCATCATTTTCTCTAGTCCTTTTGTATATGCTTATTTATTGATAGTACATCATGTTTCATAAAGAAGGATATAAAATAATGACAGTGACTGCAATTTTACTAATTGCAGTGAACGTAGTTTCATACCTAGCCATCAACACGTATTGGGTAAAATTTGCTATTCTAGCTGTTAGTATATTGCTCTTTTTACTTGTTATTCAATTTTTTAGAAACCCTAACCGACCAACTATTCTAAACGATGCTAACGTTGTTTCGCCAGTAGATGGAAAAGTAGTGGTTATTGAAGAAGTTTTTGAAAAGGAATATTTTAAAGACAAGCGCTTACAGGTTTCAATCTTTATGTCTCCCTTAAACGTACATGTTACCAGACATCCAGTTGGAGGTATTGTGAAATTTAGTAAATATCATCCTGGTAAATTTTTGGTTGCTTGGCATCCAAAATCCAGTGAGGAAAATGAAAGAACTACAGTTGTTGTTGAAAATCCTGTAATTGGAGAAGTATTATACCGACAAATAGCGGGAGCTATGGCAAAACGAATTGTGAATTATGCTAAAGTTGGTGAAGAAGCAGTTCAGGGAAGCGATAGTGGATTTATTAAATTTGGTTCTAGGGTAGATGTATTTTTACCATTAAATACCAAAATTAATGTAAAACTTAATGACAAGGTTAAAGGCGGAGTTTCTGTAATTGCCTCAATCTAATACATAAAGATGTCAGACATTTTAGATCAAAAATTTGTGAAGGCTTATGAAATTGCCTGTAATACAAAGCTTAAATTTCCACCAGATATCATGTTGCATTTTTATGCATATTATAAAAGAGCTACTCAAAAGAATGGCTTCTACGTACCTCGAGATGATGAAGATATTAGAAATGGTTTTAAAGCCAACGCTATGCTTCAAGTAGAAGATCTCACTGCAATAGAAGCTAAATCAAAATATATAGAAATGGTTGAAAAATTTATAGGGGAAGTTTAAACTTCCCCTATACTGTTTTAATACTATACTATATTTCCTTAGACTATTTTAAAGCTTTAAGACTTGCTTGTATAGTTTCTATTTTTGCCTGAGCATCTGCTTGTTTAGCTTTTTCAATTGCCACTACAGTTTCTGGAGCATTGCTTACAAATCTCTCATTAGAAAGCTTCTTTTCTACAGATTTCAAAAAGCCTTCTGTATACTTTAATTCTTCTTCAAGCTTTTCAATTTCTGCCTCCACATCTATAGCTCCTTCAATTGGAATAAAATACTCATTAGATTTTACTCGGAAAGATAATGTTCCTTCTACTTGCTTATCTACATATTGCAATTTTGAAACATTTCCTAATTTCTCAATAACCGCATTAAAAGTAGTTGAAGAATTTTCGTTGTTCAGTATGTCTAAAGCAATTTGATCTTTAAATGAGATATTCTTGGCTTTTCTAATATTTCTTATTCCCGCAATAACTTCAGAAGCCACAGAAAACTCATTGATGATATTTTGATCAACCGCTGCTGCTTCTGGCCACTTTGAAATAATTAAAGCCTCATCTTTATTTCTTTCTTTTAAATGCTGCCAGATCTCTTCAGAAATAAAAGGAACAAAAGGATGAAGGATCTTTAAATTATCTTCTAAAATTGCGATTACCTCATCATAGGTTTTCTTATCTATAGCTTCTCCAAAAGTTGGTTTCACCATTTCCAGTAACCAAGAACAGTAATCGTCCCAAACCAATTTGTAGGTAGACATTAGTGCATCACTTATTCTATATTTTGAATAATGATCTTCAATTTCTGTTAGCACCTTGGCAAATTTAGACTTATACCAAGCTATAGCCACTTTAGAAGCCTCATGCTGCACTTTCTCTTCATCTACCTCCCAACTATTAATCAATTTAAAAGAGTTCCATATCTTGTTTACAAATCCGCTTCCTTGCTTACAAAGATCTTCATCAAACATAAGATCATTTCCGGCAGGAGAACTCAACAACATCCCTACTCTTACTCCATCTGCTCCATATTGACCTATAAGATCTAATGGATCTGGCGAATTACCAAGAGATTTAGACATTTTACGTCTTTGTTTATCTCTTACTATTCCGGTTAAGTAAACATTTGTAAAAGGTTTTTCACCTCTATACTCGTAACCAGCAATGATCATTCTGGCAACCCAAAAGAACAGGATCTCCGGGGCAGTTACAAGATCGTTAGTTGGATAATAGTAATTGATCTCTTTATTATCTGGTTCCAAGATTCCGTTAAAAACGCTCATTGGCCATAACCAAGAAGAGAACCAAGTATCTAAAGCATCTTCATCTTGTTTAAGATCTACAATTTGCAACTCAGAATTTCCTGATTTTTTGATAGCTTTTTCTAAAGCACTTTCCACAGTTTCTGCAACTACAAAGTCATCTTTCCCATCTCCATAGAAAAATGCAGGTATTTGTTGCCCCCACCATAGTTGTCTCGAAATATTCCAGTCACGTACATTTTCCATCCAATGTCTGTAAGTGTTTACAAACTTTTCTGGCACAAGATTTACTTCTTTTTCCAACACTGCATCTAAAGCAGGTTGAGCTAAGTCTTTCATTTTTAAGAACCATTGATCGCTCAATTTTGGTTCTATAACAGCACCAGTTCTTTCACTAGTACCCACTTTATTAATATGTGTTTCGGTTTTCACCAAAATCCCTAATTCTTCTAATTCTTTTACGATGGCTTTTCTTGCATCAAATCTGTCCATTCCCTCATAATGCATTCCGAAGGAATTTAAAGAAGCATCGTCATTCAGAATATCGATAACTTCTAGATTGTGCTTTTCTCCCAGCGCCTTATCATTCATATCATGCGCGGGAGTAACCTTTAAACATCCGGTACCAAAATCTATATCTACATACTCATCTTCAATAATTGGAATTATTCTATTTACTAAAGGAACAATAGCTTTCTTCCCTTTTAAATGCTTAAAACGCTCATCATTTGGGTTGATACAAATAGCAGTATCTCCTAATATAGTTTCAGGTCTTGTGGTGGCAATAGTTACTAGATCATCGCTACCTTCCACTTTATATTGAAGGTAATATAGATTCCCTTGTTTTTCTTGGTAAATTACTTCCTCATCAGAAAGTGTAGTTTTAGCTTCCGGATCCCAGTTTACCATGCGGTATCCTCTATAAATCAATCCTTTTTCATAAAGATCAACAAAAACCTTAATTACAGAGGCAGACATATTATCGTCCATAGTGAACTTAGTACGCTCCCAATCGCAGGAAGCACCAAGTTTTTTAAGCTGTTCTAAAATAATACCACCATGCTTATGAGTCCAATCCCAAGCATGTTCTAAAAACTCTTCTCTATTAAGATCGTTCTTATTGATACCCTCAGCCTTAAGTTTTGCAACAACTTTAGCTTCTGTAGCAATAGATGCGTGATCTGTTCCCGGCACCCAGCAAGCATTAAAACCTTTAAGCCTAGCTCTTCTAATTAACACATCCTGAATTGTATTATTCAACATATGGCCCATGTGCAATACTCCCGTAACATTTGGCGGCGGAATTACAATGGTATATGGTGTTCTTTCATCTACTTCAGAATGAAAATAACCATTTTCCATCCAGTACTTATACCACTTGTCTTCAACCTGCTTTGTATCGTATTTTTGAGCTATTGCCATCTTTGGTCTAATTTTTGAAAATATGAGCAAAAGTACTTATAAGTTGAGGATTATAAAAGAAGTAGTTTTGCTTATATATTTTTGAGTTAAGTCTAAACGCTTTACCTTTACTAAACAAAATCTGAGAAATTATGAAAACGTATGTTTCAATTTTAATATTTGTGCTGGCTGGCCTTGGGACCATCACAGCTCAAAACGCACCCAAATTTGAATTTAAATCTGAAGTTGTAGACTATGGTGATATTCAAAAAGGAAGCGAAGGATCTCGTGTCTTTACATTTAAGAATATTGGAGATTCTCCATTAATTATAGAAAATGTGTATTCAAGTTGTGGATGCACGGTTCCCACATGGACAAAATCTGCAGTTGCTCCGGGTAAAAGTGGAGAAATAAAAGTGAAATATGATACAGATATAGTTGGGCCAATTAGAAGAACTATTACCATTTATTCTAATGCCGATGAATCTCCAAAGGCGATTAAAATTAAAGGCCGAGTGATGGAGCCCACAAATTAATACACAATAAAAACTCCCTTGAAAAAGGGAGTTTTTTTATTTATAACCTTCGCTTAAGTCTAAAGCTAATTGTGGTTTCTAAAAGTCCTCTCTGAATTTTTAATCTAATTTTCTTTCCTTCTTTTGAACTGAGAATTTGATGTATTTCTGATAGCTTATAATTATAAGATGGTCTTTTATTAATTTCTAATAAAACATCACCTTTTCGCAAACCAGCCAACTCGGCTGGAGAATTAGGCCGAACTTCCACAATCTTGTATTGTGGTTCTAGTTTAAATTTGACTTCAACCGTACTATTATAAATCACATTTCCTTGTTTTAAATCTTCTTTACTTCTCAAGCCAGTTCCATAATGAGAAGCTATGTCTTTAATTATAGTATAGCCATCATGAGCCACTATAATTCCACTCATATCGTATTCAAAGGAATCTCCATAATTCTTATTGGGTTTTAAACTCACTGTTTTCCGAGAATAATCAAAAACTACATTAAACCTTTTTAAGATTTTAGCTCCAATACTTCCATTTCTCTTGTCATAACTTTTAAGACCTGAGATATATGTGGTATCTGGGAAACTAGCAGTTACATTTTCGAATTTAAATTTTCCTAATTCAATTTTGTCAACTCGGCTTCTAGCTCCATACACGCTCCCCCCCATACCAAAACCTAAAAAATCATCAAAATGCTTTTCAGGCAAAGTGATACTAGCTTTTTCATCTCTAAATATCCAAAGCGCATCTCCAGAGCCACTATCAATCAAAAAATTCAGGGGTAAGGTATTTCCATTAATTGTAGTTAGAGCATTCACATAAGGTTTGTTCTTAGAAAATATAAGAGGCATTTCTTCACACCTTCTGCACCTTTTTGGAGAGTAACGGTCTTTATTATAAACTGTGAGTCTTTTTCTCGGATAATTGAATTCTAGCACAAAATCTTTAAAAAAATCATATCCAATAATACCATTAACAACTATACCTAACCTGTTAGAAAGGTTCATTGTATAGTCAAAAGAAATGTAAATAGAAAGATCTTTGGAATAGGCCTCTCCAACTTTAATACTGTTCCCTGTAGATTTTAAAGCTCTTATAGGTTCTTCATCTCCCATTCCTCTTAGATAAATAACGGTGGCATTCTGCACTTCTACAGAATCTTCTTTATCTAAGCTGAATAATATGGTAGAATCCACCCCGGTGTCTAGCAGAAAGTTGAGTTCTACACCATTTAGTTCGAGAGGAATTATTACAAGATCACTCACCAACTGAAAAGGAAGATCAAATTTTGATTTATCACCTTCAATTTTAAAATTTCCCTGAGACCTAGCAACCCCAGATAGGGTTAAAAAAATCATCAAAAAAAAGATCGCTTTTTTCAATTTTTTATTCAAATTACAAAAAATCCAATAATAATTGACATTTATAAAGAATAGAATCTGCTTTTAATTTTGCATTTTTGCACATAAAAATTTTTACAATATGCCTACAATTTCAGCCAAAGGTCATTCTATGCCAGAATCGCCAATAAGAAAATTAGTTCCATTTGCAGAAGAAGCCACTAGAAAAGGTAGAAAAATATATCAATTAAATATTGGCCAACCAGACATCAAGACTCCACAAGTGGCACTTGATGCTGTTAGAAACCATACTATTGAAGTACTTTCATACAGCCACTCTGCCGGTTTTGCAGAATACAGAAATAAGCTTGCTAATTATTATTCGCAAAAAGATATTCCGGTAAATGGAGAAGATATAATTATTACCACCGGTGGTTCTGAAGCTTTAATGTTTGCCATGGGAAGTATTGCAGATACTGGAGATGAGATCATTATCCCAGAGCCATTTTATGCAAACTACAATGGATTTGCAACCGCATCTGGAGTGAAGATAGTTCCGGTTGAATCTAAGATCGAGAACAACTTTGCTCTACCTCCAATCTCAGAATTTGAAAAACTAATTACTGCAAAAACCAAAGCTATCTTAATTTGTAATCCTGGAAATCCAACAGGTTATCTATATACTCAAGACGAGATTAAACAACTTGCCGATATCGCTTTAAAACATGATATTTTTCTAGTTTCTGATGAAGTTTATAGAGAATTCACCTATGATGGCGCAGAACATTTCTCCATCATGAGTCTTCCGGAATTGCATAACAATGCTATCATGATTGACTCTGTATCTAAGAGATATAGTATGTGCGGTGCAAGGATTGGATGTTTAGTTTCCAAGAACAAAGAAGTTATTCAAACAGCTATGAAGTTTGCTCAGGCTAGATTGAGCCCACCAACTTTTGAACAAATTGCAAGTGAAGCTGCTCTAGAAACTCCTCAAAGCTATTTTGATGATGTAATTGAAGAATATACCAACAGAAGAAATCTTTTAATTGAAGGTTTAAAATCTATAGAAGGTGTAAAAGTTGCTGTACCAAAAGGAGCATTTTACTGTATAGCAGAATTACCAGTTAAAAATGCAGATGATTTTGCTCGTTGGTTATTAGAAGATTTCCAATTAGATAATGAAACTATCATGGTTGCTCCTGCAGCTGGTTTTTATTCAACCCCCAACACAGGGCTGAATCAGGTTAGAATTGCCTACGTTCTGAAAAAAGAAAATCTGGAAAGAGCAATAGAAATTCTAAGAGCTGCGCTAAAAGCTTACAATAAATAGACGAATGAAATTTTCTGAGAATTTTTCTTTAAAAGCTCACAACACCTTTGGTATAGATGTAAATGCACGAAAATTTATATCTGTTTCTACTCTAGAAGAACTTAAAACGGTCTTACAGCAGAATTATGCTGAGAATCTATTTCTTTTAGGCGGCGGAAGCAATATGCTTCTCACTAAAGATATTGAAGCTACCGTGGTACATCTTGACCTTAAAGGCAAAGAGATTAAGAAAGAAACAGAAGATTATATTTTTGTGGAAGCAAATGCTGGTGAAAATTGGCATCAATTTGTTCTCTTTACACTTGAACATAATTGGGGCGGACTTGAAAATCTATCGCTAATACCCGGCAACATTGGCACCGCACCAATTCAAAATATCGGGGCTTATGGTGTAGAATTAAAAGACACTTTAGACTCTTGTAAAGCGATAGACATTCAAACTTTAGAAGAAAAAGAGTTTTCTGCAGCAGAATGCAATTTTGGATACAGAAATTCTATTTTCAAGAACGAGGTAAAGGGTAAATACATAATTACTAGTGTTACTTTTAAGCTGAAAAAGAAAAATCATACTATTCAAACTCAGTATGGCGCTATAGATATAGCCTTAGAAGAAATGGGTGTTTCCAATCCATCTATCCAAGATGTTTCTAAAGCAGTCATCAAGATCAGACAACAAAAATTACCAGATCCTAAAGTTTTGGGTAATAGCGGAAGTTTTTTTAAAAACCCTATAGTTACTAACTTGGAGTTTGAAGAATTGAAAAATAAATTTCCAGATATACCTTCTTATAAAATTTCAGAAAATGAAGTGAAGATTCCTGCAGGATGGCTTATTGATACTGCGGGATTAAAAGGTTTTAGAGATGGAGATGCTGGAGTTCATAAAAATCAGGCACTAGTACTGGTTAATTATGGAAATGCAACCGGAGAAGAAATCTGGTCTCTTGCCACCAAAATTCAGGAAAAGATATATGATCTATTTAATATAAAACTAGAAACTGAGGTAAATATCTTTTAATAAAATAATCGCATAAAAAAATCCCGCCAATGGCGGGATTTTTCATTTTATAATTTTAATGAATTATGACTTTTTCATCACAACTGCATCAATTTCATGTACAACTCCGTTTGAAGCCTGAATATCGGCCTTAACGATTGTAGAAGTTTTTCCATTACCATCTTTCAAAACGATGTTATCACCATTCATCATAGCAGTAAGTTCAGCTCCATCTACAGTTTTCATTGCGTAAGAACCATTGTTATCCTTAATCCATTTTGCTAACATGTCTGAAGTAATGCTGTCCTGAACTACGTGATATTTAAGAACCGTTTGTAATTTCTCTTTGTTTTCAGGCATCATTAGTTCATCTAAAGTAGCTTTAGGAACTTTTGCAAAGGCATCATTTGTTGGTGCAAATACTGTAAAAGGACCTTCATCTTCTTTCATCATCTGAGCAAGCTCAGCAGATTTTAAAGCACTTACTAAAGTACTCAACTCTGCAGTAGCCATAGCTTTAGATGCAATACTGTTAGACTCCATTTGCATGCGGTCTTCATTAGCTTTCATTTCAGCTTCTCTTTCAGCTTCCATTTTCTGCATTTCCATCTTGTCTTTTTCATCTTGCTCTTTCTTCTTGTTATCTTCACAAGATGTAAAAGCAATTGCTGATAATACAGCAACTATCATTAATTTTCTTAGTTTCATAATTTGGTTTTTATGTTAATTATTTGACGCAATTTAGCACCGATTGCTGATATGTTGCATATAATTCAATTAAAGTTTAGTTAAATATTGTAAAGGTTATATTAATTCACGACTACTCTTTTCAAGCAAGGTTTTTATTGTTACTTTTGCACTAAGAAAAAAGGTTATGGAATTACTACTTATTACTATCGTATTGTTAGGTTTGGCTTTCGCCGGAATTGCCATTAAAATTTGGGCAAAAAAGGATGGGAAATTCGCCGGAACATGTGCTAGCCAAAGCCCATTCTTAAATACTGAAGGTGAGTCCTGCAGTTTTTGCGGAAAATCTCCAGATGAAATGAAAGATTGCTCCAGTACATCTAAGGGCAATTAAACTAAATGATAACATTATTATTCTCCCTGTTTCTAATATTTGCATTAGTTAATATTGCATATTACATTGGATATTTAAACTTTTCATCTACAAACAATCAAGCATCTACAAATACAAATTTGCCTATATCGGTAATTGTTTGTGCAAAGAATGAAGCTGAGAATTTAAAGCAATTTATTCCTAGTATTCTCGAGCAGGATTATTTAAATTTTGAAGTCATACTTATTAATGATGCTTCTTTTGATGATACCTTAGAAGTAATGGAAAGTTTCTTATATGATCCTAGAGTAAAATTGGTGAATGTAGAGAATAATGAAGCGTTTTGGGGAAAGAAAAAATATGCGCTTACTTTAGGTATTAAAAAAGCATCTCATCCTTACCTCCTGTTTACAGATGCAGATTGCGCTCCCGAGAGTAAATTTTGGATAGAACGAATGGCTTCAGGCTTTGTTCAGGAAAAATCTATTATTCTAGGTTATGGCGGATATTTTAAGAACAAATCTTCTTTCTTAAATAAGATGATTCGTTTTGAAACGCTCCTTACAGCCGTGCAATATTTTTCTTATGCTAATTGGGGAATCCCTTATATGGGAGTTGGTAGAAATCTTGCCTATACCTCTTCAGAATTTTATAATCAGAATGGTTTTGCAACCCACCTTCACTTAAAATCTGGTGATGATGATCTTTTTGTAAATCAAGCTGCAACCAAAGAAAACACGAGTATCTGTATTGACAAAGACTCTATAACCCGTAGCTGTCCTAAAACAAGCTATAAAGATTGGTTCACTCAAAAGCGCAGACATGTTTCTACTGCCAAGTATTATAAGAAGCAACATAAAGCTCTTTTAGGTTTATTTTATTTTTCACAATTCTCATTTTGGATCTTAGCTATATTCTTGCTTAGTTTTCAAATACATTGGCAGATAGTTCTTGGAATCTTATTATCAAGACTTATCCTTCAGTTTGTAGTTATCTGGAAATCTGCTAAAAAACTAGACGAATTAGATCTGGTTTGGCTCACTCCTATTCTAGAAGTGTTTTTAATTTGCATTCAATTCGGTATCTTTAGCCTTAATCTTTTTTCAAAACCAACTAATTGGAAATAAATTCGGCATCGCTTCTTCAGCAAATTCAGTTAGCAAAAGAAGGACAACAACCCGCTTTTAAGTATTTACTAGATTCGTTTTGGATGGATGTCTATGCCTTTCAAATGAAAAGAGTAAAAAATGAATATGATGCAGAAGAAATTACAATTCAAACTTTTTCTAAGGCTTTTGACAGATTAGAAACTTTCGATAAAAAATATAGTTTCAAAACTTGGTTGATCACTATTTCTAAGAATATTCATATTGACTTACTACGTAAGAGCAAATCATCTATTAGAGCAAATACTGCAGATGAACCTTCCGAAAGGGTGAATAAAATCGTTGATGAAACCCCTAGTATTGAAGATATTCTTATTAACGAACAGCATCTAGCTCAGCTTTTAAGCGATATTAAACAGTTAAAACCACACTACCAGGAAGTGATCAATCTTAGATACTTTCAAGAAAAATCATATAAAGAGATAGCAGCCCACCTTAAAGAACCTATGAATAATGTGAAGGTGAAATTGCTGAGAGCCAAGAAACTTCTGGCTCAAATTATAGAAGCTCGAAAAAGCTAAAAATCAGCCCAAACTCTAGTTTATTACAGTTATTCAATTCATCATATTATTGTATCTTTGCCGGATAGAATTTTGATATGACAACAGATACTATAGCCCCAGAAAAACGAACTCCAAAACCTAAATGGTTACGCGTAAAACTTCCTACCGGAAAAAAATACACGGAACTTAGAGGTTTAGTTGATAAATATGATCTTCACACAATTTGCACCTCCGGGAGTTGCCCTAATATGGGAGAATGCTGGAGTGAAGGAACTGCAACTTTCATGATCTTAGGAAATACTTGTACTCGTTCTTGTGGTTTTTGCGGAGTAAAGACTGGAAGACCAGATACGGTAGATTGGGATGAACCGGAGAAGGTTGCCAGATCTATCAAATTAATGCAGATAAAACATGCAGTAATTACAAGTGTAGATAGGGATGACCTAAAGGACATGGGTTCTATTTTATGGGCAGAGACTGTAAAAGCTATTAGAAGAATGAATCCTGAAACAACATTGGAAACTCTTATTCCAGATTTTCAGGGGAACGAACGTAATATTGACAGAATTATCGAGGTAAACCCCGAGGTAGTTTCTCATAATATGGAAACTGTAAAAAGGTTGACCCGTGAGGTTAGAATTCAGGCTAAGTATGAACGCAGTCTTGATGTATTAAAATACTTGAAAGATCAAGGAATTGCTAGAACCAAATCTGGAATCATGTTAGGTTTAGGCGAGCAGGAAGATGAAGTTATTCAAACCTTACAAGATCTTAGAGCTGCAAATCTTGATATTGTAACTATTGGACAGTATTTACAACCAAGTAAAAAACATCTCCCTGTTAAACAATTTATTACGCCAGATCAATTCAAAAAGTATGAAACTATAGGTCTTGAATTAGGATTTAGACATGTAGAAAGTGGCGCCTTAGTGAGATCATCCTACAAGGCACAAAAGCATTTAACATAATTCCTTTTTAGGAAAATCTATGGCAGATAAATTAAAGGTTGGAATTAATGGATTTGGCCGAATTGGAAGAAACCTTTTCAGACTCTTAATTCAGAATAAAGAAATAGAAGTAGTTGCAATAAATGATCTTGCTGATGCTAAAACGCTAGCTCACCTATTAAAATACGACAGTATTCACGGTAGGTTGAATGAAGATATTACTTCAGAAGATTCTAATATAATTATAAATGGGCGCAAGATTCCTGTTTTAAATGCTTCGCATCCAAAAGACATCAACTGGACTATGTATGATGTTGAGTATGTGGTAGAATCTACAGGAAAATTTAAAACATCTAAAGATCTTGAGTTTCACCTTCAAAAAGGTGTGAAAAAAGTTATATTATCTGTTCCTCCAGAAGATGAGACTATTAAAATGGTTGTACTTGGAGTGAACGAAGATATTTTAGACGGAACCGAAAGAATTATTTCTAATGCTTCTTGCACCACTAACAATGCTGCACCAATGCTTGACGTCATCAACAAAAATTTTGGAGTTAAGCACGCCTATATTTCTACTATACATTCTTATACTTCAGACCAAAGTTTGCATGACAGACCTCATAGAGATCTAAGAAGAGCTCGTGCAGCTACACAATCTATAGTTCCAACAACAACAGGAGCTGCCAAAGCATTAACTAAGATATTTCCAGAGTTAAAAGATGTTATTGGAGGTTGCGGAATAAGAGTTCCAGTTCCAAATGGATCTCTAACCGATATGACCTTAAATGTTAATAAAACTACAACTATAGAAGAAGTAAATAAGGTATTTAAAGAAGCTTCTGAAACCTATCTTAAAAACTATTTAAGTTATACTGAAGAACCTTTAGTTTCTATAGATATTAATGGAGACACACATTCTTGTATCTTCGACTCACAAATGACCTCTGTTATTGGAGGAGATCTTATCAAGCTAATAGGTTGGTATGATAATGAGATTGGATATTCTAGCAGGTTAATTGATTTAATTTCTTTCGTTTCGAAGAAATAACTATATTTAACAATTATGAAACGGTAACTTCCCCAATGAAGAACGTACTTTTTGCCCTTTTATTTCTTTTTTGCTGCTCTAATATTGTTGGTTTCCAACAAGAAAGTAAAATAGATACCTCCAAGGTTAATACTAAAATTCGCAATCTTCTTGCAGATGCCGAAACCTCCGTTAACGTCTTAAATTTTGAAAAAGCACTAAACGATCTTAACTCCGCTTTAGAACTTTCAAAGAAGATCAATGACCAAAAGTATATTGCTCTTTCCAGCAGTATATTGGCAGAGCTATATTACATTCGTCACGATGCAGATCGCGCTAGCACAGAGATATTGAGAGCAATTTCCATCCAAAGAGATATAGATGATAACGAGGGTTTAGCTTATAGTTATTTAACTTATTCAAAAATTTTAAGCTATGATAATGATCTTCCACAAGCTTATAAGTATTTAAATCTTGCTGAAAATTATTTCAAAAAAAATGAAGATGAAGAAAGCTTAGGACTTGTTAATCTTAACCGAGGTATCATCAGAATTAAGGAGAACAATGATGCAGAATCTACAAATCAAGCTTTGTTAGATTTGCGTAATGCTGAAGTCAACCTTGAAGATTCTAATAATACATATGAATTATCAAGACTTCATTATTACAAAAGCAGGGTTTATACTATTCAACAGAAACTCGATCTGGCAGAAAAAGAAGCTTTAAAATCTTTCGAAATTGCCAAAAAATACGGATACGGCAGTATGATAATGAGTAATAATCGTCTGCTAAGTGAAATTAACGAAAAGAAAGGAAACTACGATACCTCTTTAAAATACTTAAAAGAAAGCAATCAGGCTAGAGATTCCATTTTCGACATGAATAAGGAGGCATTAGCTCAAGAAGCGGATACCAGATATGGTGTAGACGCTTTAAAGGCAAACATGAATGAACTAGCCAAGAAAAATGCAGAACAAGAACGTTCCTTAAAAGTGAATAAATTAACCACCATTTTAAGTGTGGCATTAATCACCATTTTATCGCTACTTACTCTCTCTCTTTATAAGAACAATAATTTACGAGCTAGGGCAAATGATTTGCTTCAGAAAAAGAATGACGAACTTACTATTGCTAAAGAGAATGCTGAAAAAGCATCTTTAGCAAAAGCACAATTCTTATCTACAATTACTCATGAGCTTAGAACTCCGCTTTATGCTGTTACTGGCTTAACACATCTTTTATTGGAAGAAAGTCCAACAGAAAACCAAAAAGAGCACCTAAATTCGCTTAAATTCTCTGGAGAATATCTGCTTTCACTTATAAATAATATTCTAGACCTCAATAAACTTGAAGCTAAAAAGGTAGAAGTATTAGAAACGTCTTTTAATCTTGCGAAACGTATTTCTGATGTCCTGATAGCACTCAAAAATTCTGCGGATAATAAGAACACCAAATTCCATTTAGAATTTGACAAAGAGATTCCTAAGAAATTGAAGGGAGACCCACTTAAAATCTCTCAAATTCTTATTAATCTTATTGGAAACTCTATCAAGTTTACTGAAAATGGAGATATATGGATTCGAGTAAATAAAACAAAACAGAAAGATCAATTTGCTTATTTACATTTTGAAATAGAAGATAACGGAGAAGGTATTTCTCAAGAAAAACAAAGCAGCATTTTCGAGAATTTTACTCAAGGTTCTACACAGATCAACCGCAAATTTGGAGGAACTGGTCTCGGACTTTCAATTGTTAAGAACTTATTGAATTTGATGAATAGTGATGTTCACCTTAAAAGTGAATTAGGCAAAGGATCTTCATTTACCTTTGATCTTAAATTTGAAGCTTTTGAATCTCCTTTTGCTACAGACAACCTTCCCGCTGCCGGAGCACAGGCATCTGTACCTCTGTCTAATGATATTATGCACAATAAGAAGATCTTAATCGTGGAAGATAACAAAATCAATCAGATGATTACCAGAAAGATTTTAGAGAAGAATCAGGTTATTTGCGATGTTGCAGATAATGGAACTATTGCAATAGAGAAAGTTAAAAACAATCCATTCGATTTAATATTAATGGATATACACATGCCTGGAATTAGTGGAATAGAAGCAACCGTTGAGATTCGAAAATTCGACACTCAAATACCAATCGTTGCCCTTACCGCTGTTACCTTAGATGAAAACTTAGATGAATTCTATTTAAACGGATTTACCGATATTATCCCGAAGCCTTATAAAACCGAGGAATTCTTCAGTAAAATAAATTATCATTTGTCAAGTAGTAACGTACAAGTATAGCTTTGGCATGCTGTTTGAAAACAATGAGCTAGTAAAATTATATACCTAGAAATTTCTATATAGTTTGAATTAGCCAAAAATAAAAAGGGATGCAGAGTGCATCCCTTTTTTATTTCACAAAGTTCTGAATGATCTCATCAAAACCTGCATTATTATTTATCATTTTCATTTTGATAGGGAGATAATATAAATTATCATGTTTTATTTTATCCTTTAATCGCATATAATCTTTTTCTGTAGTAAGAACTAAAGGCGCTTTAGAGATCTGCTCCAATTCCACGTTAGAAAAGTTATGATGATCGGGAAACTTTAAATGATCATAATTAAGTTTTAAATCCTCTAAATATGCTAATAAAGACTCGGGATTTGCAATTCCCGTAACCAGCGTAATTTTTTTCTCTTCGAGATTTGAAATAGGTTCAGCGCTATTACCTGCATAGGTCATCTCACTATAGTCAATATAACTAAAGAATAATTTCTGATAATTTCTAAGTCTAAGTTTATCTCTAATTCTTCCCCGCTCCTTTAAACTTAAATCTTTTGGGCATTTGGTTACAACAATTAGCTGTGCTCGCTCCACACCTATTATTGGCTCCCTAAGATCTCCTGTAGGCAACATAAAATCATTAATATAAAGATTATCATATTTGGTAAGTACAATATTTAATCCTGCTCTTACTTTTCTATGCTGAAATGCATCGTCTAAAAGAATAATTTTAGCCTTCAGATTATTTTTTAATAATTCAATTCCATGCTGACGGTCTTCATCTACAGCCACCAAAACATCCTGAAATTTTGTTTTAAACTGAAGAGGCTCATCCCCTACTTCGGTTGCATTTTCTTTGCCACTTAACAGGATAAACCCTTTCGTTTTTCTACCATAACCTCGACTAAGAGTTACAACTTTATAATTAGGCGATAATAAATTCAGTAAATATTCTATCATTGGAGTTTTTCCCGTTCCTCCAACACTCAAATTCCCAACACAAATCACAGGAATATCATATGACTTAGATTTAAGGAAGTTTACATCATATAAAAAGTTTCTTACGCGAATAATGATTCCGTAAATTACAGCGAAGGGAAAAAGGAATTTTCTAAGGATACTCATTGAGACGAAAGTATAATATTTATATTTGATTTAAAATAATAGCACATGATTATTGCAGACGTAATAAAACATCTGGAGGATTTTGCTCCTATAGCAACCGCAGAAGATTTTGATAATGTTGGATTATTAGTGGGAAATAGCCAAACTGAAGTTTCTGGAATTCTCATTACTTTAGATACTTTAGAGGAAACCGTAGAAGAAGCCATTGCAAAAAATTGCAATTTGATAGTTAGTTTCCACCCTATTATTTTTTCAGGATTAAAAAAACTGAATGGTTCTAATTATGTGGAGCGTACCGTAATAAAAGCAATTAAGAATGATATTGCTATATATGCTATTCACACGGCACTAGATAATCATCATCTGGGAGTAAATAAAATGATGTGTGATAAAATTGGACTAAAAAATACTCAGATTCTTATCCCTAAGAAGAACAGCATTAAAAAACTCACAACTTATATTCCCTCAGATAAAGCAGAAGAGCTCAGAAAAAATCTATTTGAAGCTGGAGCAGGTTCCATAGGGAATTATACGGAGTGTAGCTTTAACATTGAAGGAAAAGGAAGTTTTAAGCCAAATCAAGAGTCAAATCCTGTTATTGGTAAAAAAGGAGAACTACATATTGAACAAGAGACTCAAATAGGTATTACTTTCCCAAATTATATGGAAGGAAAAGTACTTAAAAGCCTTTTTAAAAATCATCCTTATGAAGAAGTAGCTTATGAAATAGTGACTTTAGATAATGCTCACCAGCAAATGGGAATGGGCATGATAGGCGAATTTGAAAACAGCTATAGCGAAACAGAGTTTTTAGAACATCTCAAGAATACTTTTGGAACGGGTTGCATAAGACATTCTAAGCTTTTAGATAAACCGGTTAAAAAAGTTGCTGTTTTGGGCGGAAGCGGAAGCTTTGCTATAGAAAATGCCAAACAAGCCGGTGCAAATTTCTTTATTACTGCAGATCTTAAATATCACGACTTCTATAGAGCCGAGGAAACGCTGGTTCTAGCAGATATTGGACATTATGAAAGTGAGCAATACACAAAACACCTATTACATTCGTATCTTAGTAAAAAAATTAGTAATTTTGCACTTATTTTAGCGATTACAAAAACCAATCCTATCAAGTATTATTAACTATGGCAAAAAAAACCGAGGTTACTGTAGAAGAGAAGTTAAGAGCGTTGTACGATCTTCAACTAATTGATTCTAGAATCGATGAAATTAGAAATGTGCGAGGTGAACTTCCATTGGAGGTAGAAGATTTAGAAGATGAAGTAGCCGGATTAAACACACGTATTCAAAAACTGGATTCTGATTTAGAAGTAATAGATAATGACATTAAGAGCAAAAAGAGCCTTATTGAAGAATCTAAAACTTCCATTAAGAAGTACAGCGAACAACAAAAGAATGTTCGTAACAATCGTGAATTTAACGCTTTAACTAAAGAAATAGAATTTCAAGAATTAGAAATTGAACTTGCAGAAAAGCACATAAAAGAATATAGAGCCCAAATAGAGCAGAAAAAAGAAGTGATCGCTCAAACTAAAGAGCGTCTGACAGATCGCGACAAGCACTTAACGCACAAAAAAGGTGAATTAGATGCAATACTTGCTGAAACTCAGAAAGAAGAGGAAATGCTAGTTAAAAAATCTGACGAATTCCAAAATCAGATAGAAGAAAGACTGATTAGCGCTTACAAGAGAATTAGAACCAATGTGAAAAATGGTTTAGCTGTTGTAGCTGTAGAGCGTGGCGCTTCTGGAGGTTCTTACTTTACTATTCCACCTCAAGTTATTGTTGAGATAGCTGGAAGAAGAAAGATCATCACAGATGAGCACAGTGGAAGAATTTTGGTAGATGAAGATTTGGCAAAAGAAGAACACGAAAAAATGGAAGCATTTTTTACTAAGTTCTAATACTTCACTAAAGTATATTTTTAAGGGATATTCAAAAAGTCAATGACTTTTTTGAATATCCCTTTTTATTTGGACTAAGTTGATTAACACGTATTTCACATTTTTATAAATTTTAAGTTCTAACTTTAACTAATATTTGAAATACTCAATCTATGAAAAACCTAATAGGTGTTGCATTCCTTCTCTTAATTTTAATTGGATGCAAGAATAAAGAATCTAATCAGGAATATGATAGTAGTGCAAATTCCAACACTTCTTACTCTATCAACGGATCAAATAATGAAGAAAAAACTGATCCTATTGAAAAAAAAGTGAATGATATCAATAAATCAGAAATCAAAAAACCTGAAGAAAGTTCGCCATCTTCCACGATTTCCGGGAATTATATCAAATTAGGTGAGGAAACTGATGTTAACTGTGATTGCTATTGCTTAAATATAAATTACGCTAACAATTCTGAATTTTGCTTGGTTAAAGATAAAATGTACATCAACGTGAAGTTTGAAAAAAACCAAGATGGTACTACCATCGTATATTATGTAAACCCTTCTAATAAAAATGTGGAAGGCAAAGACATTCCATGGGATAAGTTTGACAGAAACATTCCTATTGCAAAAATTGAAAATACCGAAAACAATCAGTTGAAATTGGACTGGTTAGGATTTTCGATTGATGGGAAGTTGGCTGTAGATTATGCTATTTACGGAAAAAAGACCCTAGAGGGAAATTATAAAATAAAATAATTATGAAATTATCATTTTTAATGTCGTTATCTGTCCTATTACTTTCCTGCGGTAATGGGAACACACAAAACAAAGCAAGCACTTCTTCTAATCTAACTACTGCAGAACCTATAGAAGTTCCTGCTCAGGATGGAATGGAGCATGCATATTTCTCCAGCGGATGTTTTTGGTGCGTAGAAGCCGTTTATGAAAGTGTTGAAGGTGTAAAAGAAGCTATTTCAGGATATGCGGGCGGTGAAATGAAAAATCCTACATATGAAAATAGTGACGGGCATGCAGAAACTGTGGAGGTAATCTACGATCCCAGTAAAGTGAGTTTTGAGACTTTGGTCAAAGTATATTTTGGATCTCAAAATCCAACGCAAGTAAATGGTCAGGGACCAGATAATGGAGTGCATTACAGATCTATTATATTCTACCAAAACTCTCAGCAAAAACAAACGATAGAAAAGGTAAAAGCTGAAGTTGGTAAAAATTATGAAAAGCCAATTGCTGCAGAGATTTTACCATTTCAGAAGTTTTGGAAAGCGGAAGATTATCACCAAAATTATGAAAGATTACACCCTGAGAATCCCTATATTCAAAACGTATCAATTCCTAGAATTGAAAGATTCAAAAAGAAATTCCCGGAATTATTAAAAAAGGGCAGTCACTAAAAAAAGACTAAGAATAAAAAAAGGAAGCCAGTTTGGCTTCCTTTTTTTATTTTCTATAAATCTGAATCTATTTTAGAACCAATTCACTTTTATTTAAATATTCTAAGATCTTGGCTTCTACCTCAACACTATCCCATTTTTTTTCAATATTCTTTGTTTTCATGATCCTTTCCATAATTTCCCGTTGCTCATCTCCAATAGCTAAAGCTTCGGCATAAGGCCTGTCAGAAAAAGTTACTCTAGAATATAATGGCAACCATTTATCGGGATGTTTTTCAGAGAATTTTTTCTCAATCTTTTTCTGAAGAAGGAATTTAGGATTCGCAGTTTTACTGCTCATTTCTACAAAATTTCGATAACTCAATTCAGCAATTGCATCGGCATTGGGTTTTCTACTTACCTCATATTCTTTAAAGATCGCTTCCCAATCATCTTCATGTTTTTCAATTAGATCATCCAGCACAGAAATATCCTCAAAGCCTGCATTCATCCCTTGCCCGTAAAAAGGCACAATAGCGTGCGCAGAATCTCCTACTAATGCAACGGTATTCTCATAAGTCCATGGGAAACATTTCATAGTAACCATGGCGCTTGTTGGGTTATTAAAGAAATCTCGGGTAAGATTAGAGATATCATCTTTAATATCGGGGAAATATTCACTGAAGAAACTCTCTGCTTCGCTCTCTGTAGTAATTTTTTCAAAAGAAACAGCTCCTTCAAAAGGCATAAAAAGCGTACAGGTAAAGCTCCCGTTTAAATTTGGCATCGCAATCAGCATAAATTCGCCACGAGGCCAAATATGAAAAGAAGCATTATCTAGTTTATGACTTCCATCTGCATTTGCAGGAATCGTCAATTCTTTATATCCTACATCAATAAAATGTTGAGAATAATTGAATCTGCTCTGGCGCTGCATTTTATGCCTAACTCTAGAAAAAGCTCCATCTGCACCAAATACTAGGTCGAATTTATAAGATATCCATTCACTTTTTTCACTCTCTCCAGTATAAATTTTAGCAGTCTCCAAGTCAATATCCCAAACTTTCTCTTCAAATTTAAATTTTACTCCTGCATTCTCTGCAAGATCGATCATCTTCCGGTTTAGAACTCCGCGTGAAATAGAATAAATTGCTTCGCCCTCTTTTCCGTATTTCTGAAAATAAAGAGGTTTATTGTTTACATGCATCGCTCTTTTATCAAGAGCCAGCGCAATTTCTCTAATTTCTTCTTCAATATCAACCTTCCTTAAGGCAGCCCAACCTCTATTAGACATGGCTAGATTTATAGATCTACCGGAAAATTCTACCGTACGAACATCGCTTCTTCTATCAAAAACAGTGACATCATGCCCTCTTTTCTTGAGATAAATTGCAAGGAGAGATCCTACCAATCCAGAACCTATTATTGCTATATTTTGTTTTGTTTGCATTCTGTATATTTTGATTTGTGAGCTTTTAATAGAATCGACTTTTAATTGAAATTAGCCGAAATTCTCACCAGAGTTGGAATTGGCATATGAACTGTTAACAAAAATACTGAATTCCCATCAATTAGCCGAAAGGCTTTTTTTATCATCCTTCGGTAATAAAAGAATACTTTTTAGAAAGTCATAAAATTATAGTTGGATTGAAAATTAAGCTATGTTCTTTTAAAATTAAGTTAAAGTGAGCACCATTTACCATTTGTTTAACAAGTGTTGGCCTCTTCAAAATGTAACTTTAATTTTAACTAAAAAAATCAATCAAAATGACAGAGGACCAACCCCTTTTGCAAACATATCAATTAGGCGATCTTACCTTAAAGAATAGAGTGGTGATGGCTCCTATGACTAGAAATCGTGCAGATAATAAAGATAAAGCACCAACTAGTTTACACGCAAAATATTACCGCCAGAGAAGTGGTGCCGGCTTAATTATTACTGAAGGTGCACAGATTTCTGAGCGGGCAGTTGGATATATAAACACTCCAGGAATACATACAGATGCGCAAGTAGAAGGCTGGAAAAAGGTAACAACAGCTGTTCATGAAGAAGATGGAAAGATCTTTATCCAATTATGGCATTGTGGTAGAATGTCTCACCCAAAATTTCATAAAGGAGAAAAACCACTTGCGCCAAGTGCTGTAAATCCCAATGCTAAGGCTTACACTCCAGATGGATTTGAAGATACCGTAGAGCCTCAAGCAATGAGTCTTGCAGAGATAAAAGAGACCGTTCAGGAATTTAAAAAAGCTGCTCAATATGCAAAAGATGCAGGTTTTGACGGGATAGAAATTCACTCTTCTAATGGGTATTTAATTCATCAGTTCTTCAATAAAAAAGCAAATTTAAGAGAAGATGATTATGGCGGAAGTATTCAAAATAGAGCAAGATTCTTTTTTGAAGTGATCGATGCTTGTATTGAAGTTTGGAAAGAGAACAGAATTGGTGTGCGTTTAAACCCTTCTCTAAATGAAGTATTTGGAATTACAGCCACAGAAGAAACAATTCCTACTTTCGATTATATCATTAAAAAACTGAATGCTTATGATCTGGCTTATTTACACCTTTCTGAGCCATTTACAGATGTTTCTGACATAGATTATCTGGAACCTAAGATCGCTGAACATTATAGACCTATTTACAAAGGCAATTTGATGATCAACAGCGGATTTACTCAGGAAAAAGGAAATAAATTCATTGAAGAAGGAAAAGCAGATCTGGTATCTTTCGCAAAATTATTTATTTCTAATCCAGATCTTCCGGAGCGCTTTGCCAAAAATGCACCATTAGCAGACTGGAATGAGGATACATTTTATACTCCCGGAGAAAAAGGATATACAGATTATCCAAGATATGAAGATCAGAAAAATAAGGTTAAAGCTGAATAAGCTTTTATCATTCTTATTTATTTTTATATCAGTAGCAAATACACTAAATCTAAATTCAGGTCAGTTTTAAACTGACCTTTTTTATTATGAAACATTACGATAAGAAGAGCTTTCAGCACTTGGAAAAACTATTTAGAGGAAATCTAATAAATAGCTGTACGGGGTACAAATCTGCAAATCTCATTGCGACAAAATCTAAAGATGGAATTGAGAATGTTGCCATAATTAATTCGGTAAACCATGTAGGGAGTAATCCTCCTATATTATCAGTTCTATTCCGACCTACCACGGTGCCAAGAAATACTTATAAGAATATTAAAGAAACAGGATTATTTACTGTAAACCATATCACAAAAGATACAATTAGTCAAGCTCATCACACAGCCGCGAAGTATGATGATGACATTTCAGAATTTGATAAAACCTCTTTTCAACCAATATATCTAAATGAATTTGAAGCTCCATATGTAAAGGATTCTCCTATTCAAATAGGATGTAAATATCTTAATGAATATTATATCAAAGAAAATGATACAATTTTGGTATTAGCTGCTATCGAACATATGTATATAAAAGATGGAATTGAATCTATAGATGGGTGGTTAGATTTACAAAAAGCAGAGACCGTAGCTGTTACTGGTTTAGATGGGTATTCTCTACCTACACTTCTAGATAGATTTGCTTATGCTCGGCCTAACCAAAAAGTGGAATCTTTACTTGGTAAAGAATAACAACAAGACTACACCTGTTTCAAAAATAGGATCTTGCCCATTTTGTAAATTTTAATAATAAAAATGTAAATATCTGACTTACAAAAGATAAGAAAAACATATATTTCAAAAATTTCTCATTTTATTTAGGATTTAAGTTAAACAGTAGTTAAATTAGATTAGTGTAGACAACAGATTATATAAATTCGTATCAAATTAACTAATCAGGTTCTAAGATTTTTGAAGATGTGAAAAGTATTTAACCTATGCTTTGATATATATACATTTTTATAGTCCGGAATCATTAATTAGCAGCGAGAGTTGCACTAAAAACCAATAATATGAAAGATTTAATTTGGCTTATCGTAGTTTTATTAGTAATTGGATGGCTTATCGGATATTTTGCTTTTCCAGATCTTGGAAGCATCATCCACATTCTACTTGTAGTAGCTGTAATTTTAATTATCTATAAACTACTTACCGGAAGAAGATTGTAATATTTATAAGAGAATTATAAAAAGTCCTTTGAAATTTCAAAGGACTTTTTTTATTCCCTAATTTTAAGGAAAACAAAAAAAGTAAATTATCATGTGGAATTTAGAAAATAAAACAGCCTTGGTTACTGGCGGTACAAAAGGAATTGGTAGAGCAACCGTTTTAGAATTTTTAAGTTTAGGAGCTAAAGTTGTCTTTACAGCAAGAAATGAATCTGATATTGATCAGTTTGAAAAAGAATTAAAAGCTCAAAATTATCAAGCCACAGGGTTAGTCTCAGATGTTTCTGTCGCAGAGGATAGACAAGCCGTTACAGATTGGATCTCAGAACATTGGAAAAAATTGGATATTTTGGTTAACAATGCCGGTGTTAATATTCGTAAAAAAGCCATGAACTATTCAGAAGAAGAGCTACAGAAGATCTTAACTATTAATTTATACGCTCCCTTTGAACTTAGCAGAAAGTTGCAACCATTTCTTATTAAATCTGAAAACGCGACCGTTATTAATGTGGCTTCAGTAGCAGCAATTCAAGATGTTGGAACCGGCACACCTTATGCCATGGCAAAAGCAGGATTGTTACAACAAACAAGAAGTTTAGCTGTAGAATGGGCAGATTTAGGCATCCGAGTAAATGCGGTATCTCCATGGTTCACAAAAACTCCTCTTACAGAAGGACTCTTGGGAGAAGAAAAACGTATGAGACCAATTATTGAAAGAACTCCATTAAAACGAGTAGCAGAAGCAAAAGAAATGGCTTCTATCATTTCATTTCTTGCAATGGAAAAATCTTCTTACATCACAGGTCAAAATATTATTGCAGATGGCGGAATGAGCATCAATGCCATTTAAACTGATATTATTACTATATTTAGTTAAAAATCAATCCTTATGAAAAAAATTCTATTCCTCTTTGCTTTTACAGCCTTGCTAAGTAGTTGTAAAAACGAAACAAAATCAGAAGAAAATTCAGAAACTGCAAAGTCTGAAGAAAATCTAACAACAAGTCAGAAAATTGCCAATGCCAACGGCCTAGAAAATTTTGAAAAAGTTGAAGAGTTAGACTTTACCTTCAACGTTAAAGTTAATGATACTGTAAGATCTTCTAGATCTTGGAAATGGTATCCAAAAGAGAATAAAGTAGCTATGACTGAAAAAGATTCTACTAATTCTTATACCAGAAATAGTGATAATCTTTCAGAAGCTGAAAAAGCGATGGATTCAAAATTTGTGAATGATTCTTATTGGTTGCTTTTCCCATATCAGTTAGTATGGTCTGATGCCAGCTTTACGGAAGAAAAAGATGTTACTGCGCCAATTAGCAAGGAGAAAATGAATAAGCTTACCGTTGCATATTCTGAAAAAGGAGGATATACTCCCGGAGATACGTACGATGTTTATTACGATAATGATTACATGATTAAAGAGTGGGTGTACAAAGCCTCCGGTGGTGGTAGAGAAATGACTACCACCTGGGAAGACTATATAACCTATAAAGGAATTAAAATATCAAAAATGCATAAATCTGAAGATGGATCTTTTCAATTGTATTTTACAGACATTGATGTAAAATAAATAGATCTAAGTGGTTTCAATCCCTCTTTTAAGGATTTGACCAAATTCATACATATCTTCAAAAGAACAGTAAAATGGAGCCGGAGCTAAACGAATTACGTTTGGCTCTCTCCAATCTGTAATGACTCCATTTTCCATTAAGTAATTGAACAATTCTTTCCCTTCTCCGTGAAGAAAAACAGATAACTGAGTTCCTCTCTCCTTTTGATCTGCCGGAGTAATTATTTCAAAATCTCCTTCTACTTCTTTATCTATTTCGTGAAGAATAAATTCGAGATAAGCAACGATCTTATCTCTCTTTTTGATCAATGCCTCCATTCCAACTTTATCAAACATCTCTAAAGATGCCAAATATGGCGCTAATGCTAGAATTGGCGCATTGCTAATTTGCCATGCATGGGCATTAGGTTCTGGCTGAAATTCCGGTTCCATCAAAAATCTTCTATCTTTATTATGACCCCACCAACCTTCAAACCTTGGAATATCTTTTAAGTTGTGATATTTCTTATTTATAAAACAACCGGAAGCATTCCCAGGTCCTGAATTCATATATTTATAACTGCACCAAGCTGCAAAATCTACATCCCATTTATGAAGATCTAGATGAATATTCCCGGCAGCATGAGCGAGATCCCATCCAACTTTAGCTCCAACTTCATGACCGGCCTTGGTAATGGTTTCCATATCTATTACCTGCCCCGTATAGTAATTTACACCCCCAATTAGCACCAGAGCACACTCCTCTCCTACTTCTTTTATTTTTGCGAGTATATCTTCGGTTCTAAAATTATTCTCTCCCTCACGCTTCTTAATTTCAACAATAGCATCTTTTGGATCTAAACCATGAAATCTAACTTGAGAAGCTATCATATATTGATCGCTAGGAAATGCTTTTTCTTCACAAATAATCTTATAGCGTTTAGCATCGGGACGGTAAAATGATACCATCAACAAATGAAGATTTACCGTCAGCGTATTCATAACCGTTACCTCTTCTGGTAAAGCACCAACAACTTTTGCAAGTTTTTCCGAAAAACGCTCATGGTAATCCCACCAAGGTTTATCTGAATAAAAATGACCTTCTACAGCAAGATTTGCCCAATCTGTCATGATTTCATCTACATATTTCTTGGCTGTTTTTGGCTGTAGTCCCAGAGAGTTTCCTGTAAAATAGATCACATCTTTATCGTTCACCTTAGGGAAGATAAATTCATCTTTATATGTTGCCAGATCATCTTGCTTATCTAAAGACCGTGCAAATTCTCTGGTGTTCTCAAATTTCATAAAAGCTAGTTTTCGTAAAAATACCATTTAATTTTAGCTTCAAAAAGCAGTATTAAAGCTTTTCCACTTTCAAAACTTCAATAGGATTTTAGATATGTGTAAATTTGCAAAAAATAACTCTCAATGCATTTTATTCTTGAAGCGCTAGACCAGTATGCTGTAGATCATACACAAGCAGAACCAGAACTTTTAGCTAAACTTACCAGAGAAACATTTCAGAAAATATTACAGCCTAGAATGCTTAGCGGTCATTTTCAAGGAAGACTTTTAAGCTTAATCTCCAAGATCCACAGGCCTAAGAATATTTTGGAATTGGGAACTTATACAGGTTATTCCGCTTTATGTTTAGCAGAAGGTATTCAGAAAGATGGAGAATTGCATACCATAGACATTAATGAAGAGTTATATGACTTTCAAAGAAAATACTTTGATGCTTCCAATTATTCCAAGCAGATCTTTCAACACCTTGGAAATGCTTTAGAGATCATACCTCAACTCAACCTGAAATTTGATTTGATATTTCTGGATGCAGATAAACCTAATTATCCTGCTTATTTTGAAATGATCATGGAGAAAGTTAATCCTGGCGCTATCATACTTACAGATAATGTTCTTTGGAGCGGTAAGGTGATTGAAGAAGTTAAAGAAGACGACATTTCTACCAAAGCCTTGCTGGCTTATAATGATATGATTGCAAAAGATGAACGCTTGGAAACTATACTTTTACCTATACGAGATGGGATAAGTTTAAGTAGAGTTAAATAAAATCTGCTACTTTAAATTTTCTTCCAACATGGAGATATAATTTGTAAAATAAAAAAGCAAAAATTACCCCAACCATGGTTCCTACAATAATATCTGAAGGATAATGTACCCCTACATATATTCTGCTAATTACAAATATAAATGGCCAAAGATAAGTAAGATAGATCCACTTGTATTTCTCTTTTAAACTGAAAACAAAAAAAGTAGTTACTGCAAAAGATACTGAAGCATGCCCGGAGAAAAAACTGTAATTATCTGGAGTCTGAAGAATCCTGATAATATCAATTAGATTAGGATTGTTGTTTGGCCTTAGCCTTGAAGATAGTCCCTTGACTAAATTTGTAAAAATAAAGGTGGCGTAAAATGTTGCTAATAGAAAAGCAGAGCTAAAAAGTGCTTTTTTCCAATGAAAGGCAATAAAGTATAATATGAAAAGAAAAATATATAAAGGAATCCAATGTTTAATATTGGTAACATAGATCCAGAAGTCGTCATATTGCTCAACTCCTAGACTGTTTAAGAATATAAACAGTTTACTGTCCCATTCATTTAAACGTTCTAGCATATCGCTTAGAACCTTCTTCTTACAGAACCAGTAATTTCTTCAATATCTTCTTTAACTTTACTGATCTCATTTCTAACATCACTAGAAATATTGGTATCAATACCTTGTTTTTCAGCGCTCTTGGTTATTTCACCCTTAATATCGTTGGTGGCATTACGAATTGTTCGCATACCTTTCCCTAATCCTCGAGCAATTTCAGGGATCTTATCGGCGCCAAATACCATGACTAGTATAAAGATTATAAAGCCAATTTCAGCACCACTAATAAATAATGGAAGTGTTATCATGACAACAAAGATAACGACAAATTTATTTTAAAAAAGAAGCCGACTCGTTAAAGTCGGCTTAATTTAATAAAAAATTTATTTTGAACTAGTTATCAGTTTCATTCTTGAATTTTTCAAACTTGTCTTCTTTAGCATTTTGTGGCCAGCTATTGTTATCAAGATTCACATCAGCAGTTTCCAAATTAGGGTCTACTACAATTTTTGTGATCTCTTTATCTGAAGCTATTGCTTTGCTAACCTCTTTATCATTCTTTCTCCAAACCTGCGCAGGATAAGTAACATTTTTAGTGGTACCATCTGCATAAGTGTACTCAACTATTAGAGGCATAACTAAGCCTCCCGGCTTGTTAAAAGTAACCTGATAGAAGTACTTAGGATTTTTAAGTTTTGCTCTTTCTGCAGGTGTAAAATTATCCATTAAGTACTCGTTCAACTTAGGTGCATTCTCTAAAGCATTTTTATCTTTAAGATCTGCATTATAATCTTCACTTCCTTCTTCAACCACATACACAGCATCTATACTTGCAGGATCTGTAACTCCATACTTTTCAAGCATAGCTTTACCTTCTTTGGTGATCTTATCTGTTACTTGGAATTTCTTCACTTCTTTAACTCCTATGTCAACATTATCTGTTCCGTAGAACCAACCTCTCCAGAACCAGTCTAGATCTACACCAGAAGCATCTTCCATTGTTCTAAAGAAATCTTCAGGAGTTGGGTGTTTAAACATCCATCTGTGAGCGTACGTTTGGAAAGAGTAATCAAAAAGATCATGTCCCATTACAGTTTCTCTCAAGATATTTAATGCTGTTGCCGGTTTTCCGTAAGCATTGTTACCAAGTTGAAAAACATTTTCTGGGTTAGACATAATTGGAGCAATGTAAGATTGATCTCCTTTCATGTAAGGAACAATTTTAGAAGGAATACCTCTTCTTGAAGGATACGCCTCATTCGGACTAATTGCCTCTGGATGTTCCTGACCAAATTCTTGTTCTGCCATATATTGCACAAAGGTATTAATACCTTCATCCATCCATCCCCACTGGCGCTCATCACTATTAACGATCATTGGGAAGAAGTTGTGTCCTACTTCGTGAATAATTACACTCATCATTCCAAATTTAACTCTGTCACTATACGTTCCGTCTTTTTCTGGACGTCCATAATTCCAACAGATCATTGGATATTCCATTCCTTGATTCTTTGCGTGAACAGAAATCGCTTTGTGATAAGGATATTGGAATGTGTGATTTGAATAAGATTTTATGGTACTAGCAACCACTTCTGTGGAGTAATCACCCCAAAGTGGATTACCTTCTTTAGGATATAAAGATTCTGCCATTACATCTTTCCCCATCACATTAACATTCATCATATCTACAATGAATTTTCTTGAGGTAGCAAAAGCAAAATCTCTAACCATTTCTGCTTTTAACTTCCAAGTTTTCTTTTTATCAGAAAATCCTTTTTCTGCAGCTTCTGCTTCAGCTTGAGTTACAATAACTACAGGGTTATCATAAGATTTTTTAGCTTGCTCATAACGTTTCATCATTTCTTTTGAATAAACGTCTTTCCTATTTTGGATCTCTCCTGTACCATCTAAAACATGATCGGCAGGAACGGTAATATTAACTTCATAGTTTCCAAAAGGAAGGGCGAATTCACCACTACCCCAGAACTGCATATTTTGCCAACCTTCAACATCATTATAAACACCCATTCTTGGGAAGAACTGTGCTATCACGTATACATTATTCCCGTCTTCAGGAAAATGCTCATATCCAGATCTCGCTCTGTCTGTTACGTGGTTATTAATGTTATACCACCATTTTATATTGAAAGAATAACTCTCACCAGCTTTTAAAGGCTGAGGAAGATCTACTCTCATCATAGTAAAGTTGATAGTATATGGTAAGGCTTTTCCATCTTTAGAAACTTCTTCAATATGAAAACCTCCATCAAAAGGCTCTTCCATAAAATCATTTACAAAACTGCTAGATTGGGTAACCGGAGAAACTCCACTTCCATCTTTTAATTTTGCTTCAGAATTTTTAGAACGAATATTTTGGTCTAATTGCACCCATAAATATTCTAGAGGATCTGGAGAATTGTTATGATAAGTTATAGTTTCGTGCCCTGATAATTTTTGATTTTTGTCATCAAGCTCAATATCCATCTTATAATCTGCTTGATTCTGGTAATATTCAGGACCTGGAGCACCTGCTCCGGTGCGATATTGATTAGGAGTTGAGAACTCCTGGTAAAGTTGTCTGAACTTGTTTTGGTTGGTGTGTCCGGTTTGATTTGTTTCTTCTTTAGAAGCAGCCTCATCTTGGGCAAAAACTCCTGCAGAAAAAATTAAAAAACAAACCAGAAGGGTAGATTTAATTTTTCTCATTATTTAATTATTGATTTTAAGATTGCTAAAAATAAGTATTTATAAAGCTTTTACAATTTAATCGTTAAAATTTAACACGTCTTCCAGTTTGCCATCTGCCAGCACCATACTCTTTATCTTTCCTTTATATTCTACGTGTACTAAATTTTTTTGTTCCGGAAAAAGATCGGCTAAAACAGCATTTTGAATTTTTATAGACGTGAAATGCGGCACTCCAGGCACCTCAAGATATATAACTGCGGTATCATTATCATATTCTTTACCTAGATAATTTACCTTATAATCTTTTCCATCCACTTCAACCGTGATTTTTTGCTCCAAGTATTTTTTCAAATAATCAAACACTATCTTTTTGTCTTCTCCCTTGGTAAGCACAATAGTTTTATCATATCTTTTTTGAAGAAGGTCTTCCAGATCATCCACAAAAATTCTAGAAATCATTTGTAGACTCTTTTCCTTCTCATTGTATTTCACTTCGGTAACACTTACATAGAATTTATGATTTGCCTTAAAAGAAGTAAGGCCTATTAAGAATAGAAGTAATATTTTGTATTTCATGATATTTTGAAACCTATATAGATTAGACTTTAAAAATTGCAAATAGTTTAATTCGCATTTATTTTAACCCAAATAACATTCCAAAAATAGCTATTCAAAAATTAAGAGGGATGAGAGAAGCCAGAAAATAACCACTATTCTTCTTTTTGAAGTTGTAAAAATTCTTCTGAAATCTTTTCAAAAAACTTAATAAGATCCAGCTCGTTACCAGTTTTAATAACATATTTTAAGTTATGCTGCTCGGCGCAATAGTATACAAAGCGGTATATAAGGTCTTCTGAAAGATGCAGATAATCTGTAAAAAATTCTGGCGGAAAAGTTTCGATAGTTGTATTTACTAAAATAGAAAGATCTTGATTTTCTTTTATCTGTTTTAAATATTTCAACCTACCGGAAATAACGTTAATTAAATAATCTACAGGCAACCCACCACTAGAATGAGTAGCAGAATATATTCTCCTTTCGGCTTGAGTTAAAGGTGGTTTTTTAGAAACCGGCAGCCCGAACCCTGCTGCAGTGTAAGTTTTAATATTCTTGGTATCCTGAGTTAAACTCCCTGTAAGACCGTAATTATTGATATTAACTTCCTCCAATTCATTTACATTTTCCTGAAGGGTTACCTCCAGAAAGCCATTTTCTAAGATCTCTTTTGAAATTCTAATTTTCAACTTATCGTATTGAATGGATGAAAACAGCAATGTATCATTTTCTATTACCTTAATCTCAAAATTGCCATTTAACGAGTTGGTTGTTCCTGTTTTCTGGGTAAGGTTTATAATATTGATAGAAATTTCACCTAAGGCATCATTCTTAATTTTTCCTTTTAGAAGAATATTTTCTTGTGCTTGGATGCTGAAACTAAAGGTTATTAAAAAAAGAGCAATTAAATATTTGATCATGGAAATGTTTCAGGAGGTTGAATAAAACTTTAATTAATTTTACTCTTTGAGTTTTCTATAGTTTTTACTTTGCTGAATGAAGAAATCTATTAACTCCAGATCGTTCTTTTTTTCTTGAACTAAAACTCCCAAGCCATTATCATAGGCATAGAAAATAAAATCGTTTATATAATCGTAATCAATTTCAAGAGTTTCCGTAAAAAAATCATCAGAAAATAATTTACGTATCTCCTCCGGATTACTTCGAGGCATAGGTACTGCAGTTACTGTTTCCCCTCCTTTTATACCAGCAAGTTTCGCCCCTGCAAGCAATAAATTAAAAATATTAATAGAACCATCTACTTGTGTAGACTCCCCTAAAGCAATATTGGTTGGTTTTGCTTGAGGATCATTAATATCAGACTCAAATCTGGCATTTTTCACATCGGCAAAACTCATACTCAAAACAGGAAAATCGTAAGTTTTTATAGCTTCAGTATCTACCGAAAGGTTACCTGTAAGATGATAATTATTAATATTGACTTCTGCCAATTCATTTACGTCTTCTTTTAAAAAGACTTGAAGAAATTGTTTCTCGTAGATCTTAGGTGTGATCTCAATTTTTACGTTTTGATAAAGAATAGAAGAGAATAAAAGAGTGTCGCCTTCACGAACTTGAATTTCAAAATCACCATTGCTATGATTTATAGTTCCGGTTTTTTGAGTAAGGTTGATAATATTTATAGAAGTGCCTTCAAGATCTTTGGCATCTACTTTACCTATTAAAAGAATTGATTCTTGTGCAGAAGCAGAGAATCCTAGAATCGTTAAACAGGCGAGTAAAAGGTGTTTCATAATTACTGATCTTAAAACCAGTAATTTTCTTTAATTTCTGGCTTGTTGTTTCTTGTATTTTTTACTTTGCTCTACAAGGAAATCTATAAGATCTAGCTCATTTCCCTTTTTCAACATTTGTTCACTCAGCCCATTTTCATCCGCAAAATATATAAAATCGTTAATGTTCTCCATTTGAATATCTAGATTCTCTCTGAAGAAATCATCATTATAAAGTTTTCTGATCTCGGTATCTATTTCGGCATTCGGAATATCACTGTAGGGGTTATGAATATCCTTCTCTTTGTTATTGATCAATAACTTCTTGAAAATGTTAACAAAATTAATGCCATTTACCAATCTTGTATTCCCCATAAGCATGGCTGTATTTCTAGGAGGCGAATTAAGATTAGGTCCTGAAGAAACTTCAGCAGTAGAATTCATAACATCAGAAGACTGTAAATTTTTGGCGTAATTCTTTGATTCTAATCTTTTTACATCAACATTAATATTTCCTGAAAGGTCATAAGGAGAAATTACAACTTCCGGTAAAGGGTTTATAACTTCATTTAAATAAATATTTAATTTTTTTGAAGCAACTACGGTTCCTCTTATTAATACAGTAAAAGCTTCAAATTGTAAAGATGTTACTCTCACGCTATCATTTACTTTAACCTCCAAGTTAAAATCTCCATTTTTGTCTGATACAGATCCTCTGTTAGAATTCAAATTATAAATGCTCACACCTTCAGGATCTTCCTGGTTTGGAACATAGATGGTTCCTCTAACCTCTACTCTGCTGTCTATCTGTGCGAATGCTGAAATTCCGCTAAGAAGCAACACCATAAAGAGAATAATTCTTTTCATAAATTAAATTTGAATAAAGAAACAAATCCATTTCTAATTAAAATAATAAGCTTCGCCTAAACTTTTGTTAAACCACTACATTACTTAAATTTACAAAAAAATAAAATGAGAAATGCTATTTTAGCAAGTACCTCTACCTTACACGGCGAGAATTATCTTGCATACCTGATACCAGAATTATCTAAGCTTTTTAAAAATGCTCAAGAACTTGTTTTCATTCCTTATGCTAGACCAGGTGGAATCTCACATGATGATTATACAAAACTTGTTAAAGATGCAACCAAAGATCTTCATTTTACAGTAAAAGGAATTCATGAATTTGAAAATCCTGTGAAGGCATTAGAAGATGCGAAAGCAATTTTTACAGGAGGCGGAAATACTTTTATGTTGGTAGAGAAATTATACCGCAATAAGGTTATGCAGGTTTTAAAAGAGCAAATCTTAAATGGAACTCCTTATCTGGGAACTAGTGCGGGCACAAATATTGCCGGGCTTACCATGCAAACCAGTAATGATATGCCAATTATTTATCCTCCCAGTTTTAAAACTTTGGGGATAGTTCCTTTCAACTTTAATCCTCATTATTTAGATCCAGATCCTGGTTCTACCCATAAAGGGGAAACTCGAGAAACTCGTATTAAGGAATTTCATAATATTAATACACAACCCGTAGTTGGCTTAAGAGAAGGCAGTTGGATAGAACTAAAAGAAAATAGCATAACGCTAAGAGGTAAATTTTCAGCAAGAATTTTTAAAGATGGAGAAGTTCCTGTAGAATTAGAGCCAAATAGTACTTTAAACGATCTTAATTAAATGGATTTTCAAAATATACTTAACACCATTCAAAAAGACCTTTCCCACTATGATGCTTTTGGGCATGTAGCATCTTACATTCCTGAACTAGCTAAGGTAGACCCCAATAAATTTGGCATGCATCTTTATGGAACAGATGCTCAACATTACAGTTTTGGAGATAGTGAAGAGAAATTCTCCATACAGAGTATTTCAAAGGTTTTCACCTTAACTATGGCAATGAATATTCTAGGAGAAGATCTCTGGGATCGTGTAGATGTAGAAGCCTCCGGCGATCCTTTTAACTCTCTAACTCAGCTTGAATATGAAAATGGAGTTCCCAGAAATCCTTTTATCAATTCCGGAGCATTAGTAATTGCAGATATTTTAATTTCAAATCTAGAAAACCCAAAAGAGGACCTTTTAAAATTTGTAAGAAAAATTACAGGGAATGATAAAATTGATTATGATTATACAGTAGCAGCTTCAGAAAAGTCTACAGGGTATAGAAATTATGCTTTAGTAAATTACATGAAAGCTCTGGGAAATATTAAAAATGAGGTAGAGCCCATCGTAGATTTCTATTTTCACCAATGCTCATTATCTATGTCTTGCGCAGAATTGGCTACTGCTTTTATGATCTATGCCAATAAAGGAAGAATTCTAGATACTGGAGAAAAGATCTTATCTAAAACTAAAAACAAAAGGGTGAACGCATTAATGCAAACTTGCGGATTCTATGATGAAGCCGGAGAGTTTAGTTTTGAAGTTGGTTTGCCAGGAAAAAGTGGTGTTGGAGGTGGAATTATTGCAATTCATCCTTCCAGATATTCTGTAGCCGTCTGGAGCCCTATTTTAAATGAGAAAGGAAATTCTGAATTGGGAATGGCTGCCTTAGAAAAACTAACAACCTTAACAGGACTGTCTATCTTTTAGTGATTGCTATACACTTGAAGAATTTCCAATAAGTTCTAAAATAAAAAAACCTCATCAATTAAGATGAGGTTTTTTTGTTGGAGCGAAAGACCGGGTTCGAACCGGCGACATTCAGCTTGGAAGGCTGACGCTCTACCAACTGAGCTACTTTCGCAAGACTCTGCAAATATAATCCTTAAAATTTCCAATTTCCAAAAAAAATTAAAGCTTTTTTAAAAAATGATAGCCTTTAATTACATAATCCAAGTTCATATAAAATTTATGAGACCTAAAGTTCTGAACATAAGAGTTTAACTCTGTAGTTTCACAATTTCGTTCTTTGGCATATTCAAAAATAAAATGGAAAAGTTTTTTTCCAATACCGGCATTTTGCAATTCTGGGTTGATATAAACGTGATCTACTTCGCATGATCTACCTGCATAATGTCGCGTCATAAACCAAAGTCCAAATACTCCCACCAACTCCTTATTCAAATAGATCCCAAAACATTCATAATTCTGCTCGAACATCTCTTCAAATCTAGAACGCAAAACTGGTTCATCTACCTGATATTCACCTAATTTCTGAATAAATGGTAGCACCAAATCTAATTGGTTCTTTAAAATCTTGTTAAATGCCAATTCCATCCTGCCGTTTTCTGCAAAAATAGTCATAATTTTAGCTATTGATAATAATTTGATTTTAGACACGTATGAAAAATAAACCAGGAAAAATTCAAGACCTTATAGATGCAAATTTTTTAGAGCAACGAAAAGTTTTTCTTTGGGGTGAAGTAGATGGTAAAACAGCTAAACACGTAATTGACCACCTTTTATATCTTGATTCTGTTTCTAATGAAGAAATTCAGTTATTCATTAATAGCCCTGGAGGTTTTGTAACCGATGGCTTTGCGATGTATGATACTATGAAATCTTTAAAAAGTCCTATTTCAACTATTTGCTCAGGATTGGCAGCATCTATGGGTTCTATCTTACTATCAGGAGGAACAAAGGGAAGAAGATTTATCCAACCACTGGCAAAAGTAATGATACACCAGCCTAGTGGAGGAGCAAGAGGTCAGGCTTCCAATATCGAAATTCAAGCTGCAGAGATCTTAAAGATAAGAGACATTAGTGCTCAAATACTTTCTGATAATTGTGGACAGAAAATTGAAAAGGTTTTAAAAGACTTCAATAGAGATTACTGGATGGATGCTCAGGAATCTGTAGACTACGGAATTGTTGATGGAATTTTTAAGCAGTAATTATGAGCAATAAGATCAATCATAAAGAAACGGAGGGCCAAGGAATGTTCTTCATGGAAGATAAGGATGGAATTATTTCTGAACTGACGTATTCTCTTCAAGATAATGGGATCATGGTTATAGACCATACCGAAACTCGAGAAGCGGCAAAAGGAAAAGGGCTAGCTTCTAAGCTGGTAGAAAAAAGTGTTTCTTATGCCAAGGAGAATGATTTAATGATAGATCCAATTTGCCCATTTGCAGAAGATCAATTCAATAAAAATAAAGAATATCAAGAAGTAAGAGTCAATTAAAAATGTCCACTTCTTTGAACAAAAATATAGAAGTTCGGGTAATATCTTCTGATGATACTTTTAAGATAAGACAAGAAGTTTTAAGACCCGGAAAACCTATTAATGAATGTTATTTTGATGGCGACCAAGCGGAAGATACATTTCATTTAGGAGTTTTTGTTCAACATAAATTAGCAGGGGTTGCCAGTTTTATGAAAAACAGCAACCCCTTATTTTCTCCACCAATCCAATTTCAGCTAAGAGGAATGGCTGTTATAGAGGATTATAAGAAGCAAGGCCTGGGTGCCGAACTTTTAAAAAAAGGTGAGTCGATAATTTTTTTAAAATTTAAAGAGCCTTTTTTATGGTTCAATGCTCGCACTCATGCTGTAGGTTTCTACCAAAAATTTGGATACCAAACCATAGGAGAAGAATTTGACATTCCTGGAGTTTGCAAGCACATTGTGATGTTCAAACTTCTATAACCGGACTTAAAACTATAACCTATGCTCCCCTACCACAGCAATATTAATGCAGGAAGGATTATTAAAAATGGGCTATTAGCTATTTCCATTCTCTTTATAGTTGCCTGCAAGAATGAAGCAGCAAATAATAAAAATATAAATGAATCTCTATCAAGTTCAAAAGAACTTGCCTTAGGAAACTCTGAAGCTATTTCTAAAATTCTTCAGAAGAAAGATAGCACGTACTTTTTTGAGAAAGATTCTTTGCAAACATTTTATAAAGACCGAAATAACGAACCAGTTTGGAGCAATTTGCAATTTAGAAACGCATTTTTAGACACCTTAAAAAATTCTGAATTTCAAGGTTTCTATTTTGAAGATTTTCATGGTAAAGAGTTTAAAGCTCTTACAGCTGATATAGAGGATAAATCTTCAGAAGAAATGAGTGAGTTAGACATTTATCTAACAGATGCCTTTTTTAAATTTGGAAAACAACTTTGGCTAGGTAAAACAAATCCGAAGAAAATTCACAAAATTTGGGATCTCAACCGAAATGATATTTCTATTAGCCAACTCTTGAGCGAAGCCGTTTCAAAGAAGGACATAGAAGTAGCCTTAAAACAGTTGAGACCTAAAAACCCTATTTACAATCAACTCATATTAGCAGCGAAAGAGGAGCAAAAAATAATACTTTCAGACACTTCGAGAGCTATTAAGATTGCATCGGGCAAGATGATCAAACCCGGAAATTCCGACTCTAGAATTCCCAATATAAAAAAGCGGTTACAGCAACTTGGTTATGTAGAAAAAGTTGACACCTCCAGCATTAATTCTGAAGCTTCAGAAAAAGCTATTAAGGCATTTCAGAAAGATCACGGATTAATGGTAGACGGCATTGTGGGTAATGCAACCATCAGCAACCTTAACATGACTCCAAAAGACTGGTATGATATAATTCAGGTAAATCTAGAGCGTTGGAGATGGTATCCTCGAGATTTAGGGAATGACTATATTTTAGTTAACGTAGCAAATTATAAATTACAATTTATCTTAAATGGAAAACTAAAAGAGGAGCATAAAATTGTAGTTGGCATACCTTCACGAGAAACACCCGTATTTTCAGACGAGATAGAAAACATTGTACTAAATCCATCTTGGTATATTCCCCCAACGATCAAAAATAAAGATGTAATTCCCGGAGCCAGAAAAGATCCTAATTATATCAATAAAAAACATCTTAACGTGATTTCAAAAAGTGGTGAGCGTTTAGACCCTTCAAATATAGATTGGAATTCCAACCAAGTTTACACGTATCGATTTAAACAAGATCCAGGGAGCGCTAATCCATTAGGTCAAGTTAAGATCAATTTCCCAAACAAACATTTGATCTATTTACATGACACCAACTCAAAATCGTTATTTGAGAATAATGCCAGATCTCACAGTTCGGGTTGCGTAAGAGTTCAAGGGGTTATTGAGCTTGCTAAGCTTTTGGTAAGTGATCAAAAAGCATATGATTCAGACAAAATAGATGAGCTTTTAGCTTCAGGCAAAACTCGATATATTAATTTATCGAAACCTTTAAAGATCTATATTTTTTATTGGACAGCGTGGAGAGAGAATGGAGTTACTCATTTCACTCATGACATCTATAATAATGATCAAGCTATTTTAAAAGCACTCAACTCTCAGCATTAAGCTTTGATCATAGAAGAGTTGTTGTTGTAATTTTTATCTGAAGAATAAATAAATAGTACAGATCTATCTTTAATAGTTTCTATAATATCTTTAGTTAAACCTGCTGGCACTGCTGGACAACCATAACTTCTACCTAATCTACCAACACGTTTCACGAAATCTTTAGTAGCATAATCTGCACCATGTACAACTACATATCTATCTCTAGCGTTAGAGTTGAATTTTTCTTCTTGACCATCAATGAACATCGATAATCCATTCTTTCCGAAGTAGGTTTCTCCAGTAACATAGAAGCCAAGTGAACTTTGTAAAGAATTTACTTTATTAGAAAATTTGTTTGCAAATTCTCCACCTGTATTCTTTCCGTGAGCTACCAGTGTATTATATAATACGGTGTGATTTTTCATATCTAATACCCACATTCTTTTTTGTGTAGAAGAAAGTGTAAAGTCTATAATGGTTAAAATCTCTTTTTTAACTAGAGATTTATCTTCTAATTTAGAATAACCAATCATTCCATATTTAAAGCTTTCTAGGTTAGGAACGCTGGTGTTTTTTTCTACAAAATCATCATATATCTGATGAATCTTTTCTTCAAAAGTTAGTTTTGCGGCAGGTGCTTTAATTGCTATAGTAGTACTGGCAGTTGTGGAATTATTATAGCCATCTAAGGTGGTAAATGCGAATGAAATAGTTAAAAAGGCAAATACAGTCAAGATTTTGTAGGTCATATATATCGGGCTATTTAAGATTAATATGTTAATTTATCGCAAAGAGAATACCAACTTACAAAAAATTAATTTTAATTTCTTTGATAAATATAATAAGTTAAAATTTTAACATAAATGCTATTCAAATATCTGATATTCATATATTTGTAAATACACTAAAATTAAGGACTCGACTATTAAAACGAACATTTTTAGACTTTATTATTCTAACACCATTATTTTTTTAAGATTTATTTCATAAAAATAGAATATTAAATTTTAACATTTCCTAAGAAGAATTGAAGTGTTTCCAAGAGGTTTAATAAATTAATCACCAAGATTGAGGAGCAAATACCTTTAAATCTGTCAATAGGCATAGTAAACTTTATATTTTAGTAAAACATTAATAAGGTAAGATTTACTGCAGCAGTTTTTAGTTCTTATCTTTACGACCTATTTAAATTTTAAGAATGAATAAAAAAGTAATCCTAATGATACTGGATGGTTGGGGTGTTACCCAAGACCCAAAAGTATCTGCAATTGCGCAAGCCAATACTCCTTTCTTTGATTCTTTGATAAAAGATTATCCAAATGCCCAATTACTCACCCATGGAATGAATGTAGGCCTTCCTGAAGGTCAAATGGGAAATAGTGAAGTTGGACACATGAATTTGGGGGCTGGAAGAATTGTATATCAGGATCTCGCCAAGATAAATTTAGCCGTAAAAAATAATAGTTTAATTGAAGAGCCTGTTTTAGAACAAGCCTTTGATTATGCTAAAACCAATAATAAGCCGATACATTTTATGGGCTTAGTAAGTGATGGCGGAGTTCATTCTCACATCAATCATTTAAAAGGGCTCTTAACAGCTGCTGATAAGTTTGGGGTTAAAGAAAAATACGTTCATGCATTTACAGACGGTAGAGATGTAGACCCAAAATCTGGAAAAGGTTTTATTGAAGAACTGGAAGAACATTTAGTAAAGACCAATGGAAAACTAGCCTCTGTTATAGGAAGATATTTTGCAATGGATAGAGATAAACGTTGGGAACGAGTTAAAAAAGCATATGACCTCATTGTAAAAGGTAAAGGTGAAAAAACTCAAAATGTACTCGAAACTATTCAGAACAGTTATGATAATAATGTAACTGATGAATTTATTGAGCCAATAGTACTTACAGATAAAGAAGGTAATCCCGTTGCTACTTTAAAAGATGATGAAGTAGTGATCTTCTTCAATTTTAGAACAGATCGAGGCAGACAGTTAACTGAAGTTCTTACTCAAGAAAACTATCCAGAATATGATATGAAAACCTTGCCATTGTACTTTGTTACGTTAACAAAATATGATGACACTTTTAAGAATATAAATGTTGTTTTCAAAAAAGAGAATATTAAAACTACTTTAGGAGAAGTATTAGAATATACCGGAAAGTCTCAAATTAGAATCGCAGAAACCGAGAAATATCCACATGTAACATTCTTTTTTAATGGGGGACGTGAAAAGCCTTTTAAAGGTGAAAAAAGAATAATGGTTAATTCTCCAAAAGTTGCTACTTATGATCTTCAGCCAGAAATGAGCGCTTTTGAGATTAGAGATAAAATTATTCCAGAAATAAATTCAGGAAATCCAGATTTTATATGCCTTAATTTTGCTAATGCTGATATGGTTGGCCATACCGGAGTTATGAAAGCTGCAATTAAAGCTTGTGAAGCTGTAGACCAATGTGCTAAAGATGTAACTGAAGCAGCTATAGAGAATGATTACAGTGTAATTGTGATCGCAGATCATGGAAATAGCGAAGTAATGATAAATCCAGATGGTTCTCCTAATACCTCTCACACCACTAATCCTGTACCTTTAATATTGGTAGATAAAGATATTAAATCTATAAAGGATGGTAAGCTGGGAGATATTGCACCGACTATCTTAGAAATGATGGGGATCACTAAACCCGAATTAATGACTCAAAAATCCTTAATCTAAAATTTTTTATGAAAATGAGCTTTCTTATTATGATCTTATCACTTTTAACTGCATGTGGTAATACCAATGAAACAACCAAAACTCAAAAAGAACAAGCGGAAGTTACTGCTAAATCCAAACCAACTCCTGAAATCCAACAAGGAATGTTAATAGGTGAGTTTTCTAAAGAAGATCTACAAAAAGAACCTTTTGCAAATTGGTTTAACAGCGGATACGAGAAATTTTCTCCAGATCCAGAAGCTATGAAAACCATTAAAGAAAATATATCAGATTATGAAATTGTGGCTTATATGGGAACTTGGTGCCCAGATAGCCGTAGAGAAACTCCTAAATTGTTTAAAATATTAGATGAAGCAGGATATAATCTAGATAAACTTACTATTTACGGTGTAAATCATAGTAAAACAACTCCGGGTAAAACAGAAGAGAAATGGAATGTAAGAAGAGTTCCAACAATTATCTTCTTAAAAGACGGAATGGAAGTAAATCGTTTTGTAGAATATCCAAAAGAATCTATTGAGGCGGATATCGCTAAAATTGTAAGCAAGAAAGAATATAGCGATTCTTACGCACAATAAAGTCATATATTTTCACGCAGTAATAGTAAAAATTTTCTTAGTAATTTTGGAGCTATGCTAAACGGGTTAACAATTGCAGTAGATTTTGATGGAACTATTGTTGAAAATAAATACCCTCAAATAGGCAAACCATTAATGTTTGCTTTAGAAAGCTTGAAAAAGCTTCAAGAGGAAGGACATCTCTTAATTCTATGGACGTATAGATCTGGTAAAGAACTTGAGAACGCAGTAGAATTTTGCAAAAAAAATGGCATTAACTTTTATGCAGTAAATAAAAGTTATCCGGAAGAAATTTTTGAGGAATCTCAAAGCCGAAAAATTCAAGCTGATATTTTTATAGACGATAGAAATATTGGTGGATTAGTAGGCTGGGGAGAGATTTATCAAACTTTGGGAAAAGAGAATGTATACTCTATCAATAAATTAAAGAATAAAAAGAAGAAGCCCACTAAAGGGGTGCTAAGCTTTTTAAAACCTAAAATATGATTATTACCAAGTCAAGAGAAGAAATTGAATTAATGCGTGAAAGTGCATTGGTAGTTTCTAGAACCTTAGGAATGTTAGCTTCAGAAATCAAACCTGGAGTTACCACACTTCAACTTGATAAAATGGCTGAAGAGTACATTAGAGAACAAGATGCAATCCCTGGATTTCTTGGAATGTATGACTTCCCAAACAGTCTTTGTATGAGTCCTAATGCTCAAGTAGTACACGGTATTCCAAATAACAATCCATTAGTGGAGGGTGACATTATTTCTATTGATTGTGGGTCTATTAAAAATGGATTTTATGGAGATCATGCATACACCTTTGCCGTTGGAGAGATAGCAGAAGAAACCAAAGAGCTTTTAAAGGTTACCAAAGAATCTTTATACGCTGGTATAAGTGAATTGAAAGTGGGAAACCGAGTTGGAGATGTTGGATATGCTATTCAAAAGTATTGTGAAGATCGTGGTTATGGTGTGGTGAGAGAGTTAGTAGGTCACGGACTTGGAAAGAAAATGCACGAAGATCCTGAAATGCCAAACTATGGCCAAAGAGGTCGGGGTAAAAAATTGATTGAAGGAATGGTAGTTGCCATAGAGCCCATGATCAATTTAGGAACAAAAAGAATTAATCAGCTAAAAGATGGCTGGACTATATTAACAGCAGACAATAAACCTAGCGCTCATTTTGAACACGATGTGGCAATTGTAGATGGGAAACCAGAATTACTTTCCACCTATAAATACATTTATGATGCCTTAGGAATTGTTAGCACAGAAGAAGAACCTTTTAGGTCCAAAATTTATGATTAAGAATTTCAGACAAGAGCAATGGAAAACATGTCATAAAGATATCTGGCAAGATAGATTTGTGTACAAAATTTCTAACTACGGACGCGTGATCAGTTTTGTTAAGAATCCTGAAGGAGAACTACTTAATGGTGGTAGAACTGCAGGATATCTATCTTTTGTTGTCAATTTAAAAGACGGTAAAAAGAAGAATTATTACTTTCATAGAATTGTAGCTGAATTATTTATTGAGAGAAAAGAAAATCAGGAATTTGTAATCCATCATAATTACAAAAAACATGATAACGAGGTTTCTAACCTAGCTTGGGCAACTAAAGATGAATGGGTTCAACACCAATATGGTAATCCTAATGTTAAAGAAACAAAGGTTAAGCGTAAACTAAGAAAGATCACTTCTTACTCTAAGCTTTCTTATGCACAAGCGGTAATCTTAAAGAAAAAATTATTAGATCCAAATAGAAAGACAAGAATAAGAGTACTTGCTAAACAATTTGGCGTTTCAGAAATGCAGCTTTACAGGATTAAATCTGGAGAAAATTGGGGTGATATTGAAGTATGATACGCAACATATTTAAATTAACTCTTAATACCATACCCAGGCCACTTCTTATTAGACTTAGTTATTTGGCCAAACCTATTCTTCAGTTAGCATTAAAGGGAGATCGTTATCAAGACCCTATAGACGGGAAATCTTTCAAAAAATTCCTTCCATACGGATATGAAAATCAGCGAGAGAATGTTCTTTCCCCTTCTACCCTTTCATTAGAGCGCCACAGACTATTATGGCTATATTTGAAGCATGAAACTTCTTTCTTTAAAGACAATATCAAAGTATTACATTTTGCTCCAGAGCAAGCATTTTATAAAAGATTCAGGAATTTAAAGAATCTAGATTATACCACTACTGATCTGAATTCTCCGTTGGCAGATGTGAAGGCAGATATTTGCAACCTTCCCTTCAAAGAGAATGAGTATGATTTTATTCTTTGTAACCATGTTTTAGAACATATTCCAAATGATACAAAAGCGATGCAAGAACTTTTTAGGGTCTTAAAGCCTGGAGGAACAGCTATTCTTCAAATTCCACAAGAATTAGATAGAGCTGAAACTTTTCATGATGATACTATTACAGATCCAAAGGAGCGAGCTAAGATCTTTGGACAATATGATCATGTTCGAGTTTATGGAAGAGATTATTTTGATAAGCTTAGAAGTGTTGGATTTAGAGTTATAGAAGAAGATTATACTTCAAAATTGAGCGAAGCTGAAATTGATAAATATCGAATTGCTCAAGGAGAAATTATTCCTGTTTGTTATAAATAAAATATTTTCTATTCTTTTAACAAAGCTTTATCAAATCCGGGAGTAGTGTAAACCTTCACTGTCCCATCTTCTTCAGTATAGATTAAATACACATCCACATTTTCTAATAGATCCAACATTTCTTTAGACCTGTCCATCCCTAAAGCCATAAAAGCAGTTGCATAACCATCGGCAAGAGTACAATTCTTTGCCAATACAGATGCACTCAATAAATTGCTCTTTTCAGACTGACCTGAAATTGGATTAATCGTATGGACAAAGCGTTGTCCTGTATTTGAATCTACTCTAAATTTTCTATAATTCCCAGAAGTGGCCATAGCTCTATTTTTGAGTTCTAAGGTGGCTTGAAAGGTCCTATTATTTTCTTGCTGCAAGGGATCATCAATTGCTACAACCCATGAGTTCTTTTTAGCGGTGTTAAAACCTTTTGCTACCAACTCACCTCCCAATTCTATAAGATAATTATTTATTTTCTTAGAATCGAAATAACGAGCTATTACGTCTATAGTATAACCTTTAGCAATAGCGTTAAAATCTAAGAATATTTCTGGCTTTTGTTTCTGAATTTTGTTGCTTGAAGTTAGTTTCACTTTATTGAAACCAACATACTGCAACATAGAATCTATTTCGACCTGATTGATGCTGTCTAAAGTATGATCTGGACCAAATCCGTATGCATTTACTAGATTGCCAACTGTAGGATCAAAATACCCCCTACTCTCTTTATAAATCTCATTGGAAGTATTGAATACTTCTTTAAAATTTTGATCGACCACAATCGTAGAATCTCCAGAATTAATTTTTGAAATATCTGAATCTGATTGATATGTACTCATCGACTTATTAATAGCATCGAAAATAGAATCTAATCCACGATTTGCATCATCATCTGGCAATTCTCCAAAATACTTAATATGGTATGTAGTTCCCAAAGCGGCGCCTTCCAAAGAATGTTCACCTTCAGAAGAATTATTGCAACTCATTAATGATAATGTGGCAATAATTAGAAGTAAGCTCTTTTTAAATTTCTTGTAATCCATCATAGTTCACTATATAATCGTCTTCCTTAAAAATTGGTTTCTCATAATCACTAGAATTTGCAAGTCCCACGCCTGCATAGAAAGTACTTGCTTTAAATTTTAAAGCATGCTCCTTCATACTCTGCATAAAAACATGATCGAAATCTTTAGGATCATCGGGATAAGTGATTGCCCTAACAATTACAAAGTGAAGTTTCTTATCTTTCAATGCCACAAACTGCGGATTAGATTTGAGTTCACTTTTAATTCCGAGAAATTCGAAACCTTGTTTTTCTAAATCTTCCCCAACAATATTCATTGCCAAATTGTGAAGTTCCTGTTTGCTAAGTTCATTTTTCATAACAGTTTCAAAAGTACAACATAAGGTATTTCTAAATAAAAAAAGCCCGAAAATTTCGAGCTTTTTTTATTCAAGCAAATTTACTTATTGTTTAATAAGTTTTTTGATTATAGTTCCTTTCGAAGTACTTATTTCAGCAAAATACATTCCGGGTTTGAAATTAGAAAGATCGAGTAATGGTAGATTATGATCTTCCATTACCTTATATTCTTTTAATTTCTTCCCTGTAAAATCAAATATTCTAACAGTATTAACTTCGGTTTGACTTAGTTCCCTTAATTCAAATAAGCCGTAACTTGGATTTGGAAATACAGCTACTTCATTAATAACTGCTTGTTTGGGTATACAATTCTGGATAGTTACATAAATATAAGAGTCATCTGCAGGACATAACCCCGAAGAACTTAAAACTTTGTATTTATATTGACCGGCTTTATCTACAGCAGGATCAAAAACTGTAGTTCCACTGGCCAATGCAGGTGAAAAAACACCTCCAGCATCCGGTGGTCCTAAAATAGAAGGTTTATATAAAGTTAGTAGATCTACAGCTGCATCATTAGAACAAAAGGTTACAAAGGTTGTGGCACCTGCATTAGGTGCTTCATTTATGGTTACAGTTACTCCAACTCTAGCCCCACAAGTACCAAAGACATTATCAGCATAATATTGCTTGCCGCTTTCTAAAAGATGAGTATTTTCTAAGGCCTGAGTAGAAGACAAAGATTCATACCAAGCAATCCCACCACCACCATCTTCTGCAACTAAATCTGACACTCGAGGCTTATGAAAATAGTTTCCAGTTCCTACAGATGCACAAAAGGATTGAGAGTTACTAGATACAATTGGACATGGATCTGGTAATGGATCAGACAATTTATAAACTGTAACTTTTGCAGTACTATTACAAGATTTTAAGCTGGACACTGTGTATGTATAAACCCCAAATTGGTCTTCTGAGGGATCAAAAACTCCAGTACCACTTTTCAAAACAGGATTCCACATTCCACCTGAATCAGGATTTCCTCCTAGAACCGTAAATAGATCTACTGAAGAATCTGTATTTGAAATTGTGACATCAGCATCTTCTCCAGCATTAGGTGCGGGATTGATGGCTATATAAATATAAGAGTCGTCTGCTGGACACAAACCAGAAGAACTCAAAACTGTATATTTATATTGACCAGCTTTATCTTTAGCAGGATCAAATACTGTAGTTCCACTGGCCAATGCAGGTGAAAAAACACCTCCAGCATCCGGTGGCCCCAAAATTGAAGGTTTATATAAAGTTAGTAGATCTACAGCAGCATCATTAGAACAAAAAGTTACAAAGGTTGTGGCACCTGCATTAGGAGCGTCATTTATAGTTACCAATACCCCAATCCTAGAGCCGCAATTACCAGTGGCATTATCTGCATAATATTGCTTGCCACTTTCTAAAAGATGAGTACTTTCTAAGGCCTGAGTAGAAGACAAAGATTCATACCAAGCAATCCCTCCACCTCCATCCTGAGCTTTAAGATCAGACACTCTAGGCTTATGAAAATAGTTTCCAGTTCCCTCAGATTCGCAAAATGATTGAGAGTTATTAGATACAATTGGACATGGATCTGGTAATGGATCGGACAATTTATAAACTGTAACTTTTGCAGTACTATTACAAGATTTTAAGCTGGACACTGTGTATGTATAAACCCCAAATTGGTCTTCTGAGGGATCAAAAACTCCAGTACCACTTTTCAAAACAGGATTCCACATTCCACCTGAATCAGGATTTCCTCCGAGAATCGTAAATAGATCTACTGAAGAATCTGTATTTGAAATTGTGACATCAGCATCTTCTCCAGCATTAGGAGCGGGATTGATGGCAATATAAATATAAGAGTCATCTGCAGGACATAACCCCGAAGAACTCAAAACTCTGTATTTATACTGACCGGCTTTATCTTTAGCAGGATCAAAAATTGTAGTTCCACTGGCCAATGCAGGTGAAAAAACACCTCCAGCATCCGGTAGCCCCAAAATTGAAGGTTTATATAAAGTTAGTAGATCTACAGCAGCATCATTAGAACAAAAAGTTACAAAGGTTGTGCCACCTGCATTAGGTGCTTCATTTATGGTTACAGTTACTCCAACTCTAGCCCCGCAAGTACCAGAGGCATTATCAGCATAATATTGCTTGCCGTTTTCTAAAAGATGAGTACTTTCTAAGGCCTGAGTAGAAGACAAAGATTCATACCAAGCAATCCCACCACCTCCGTCCTCAGCTATAAGATCAGAAATTCTAGGTTTATGAAAATTATTTCCTGTTCCCTCACTGGTACAAAACACTTGTGCACTTGAGTTTACAATAGGACAATTAAGATCAAAAGAAAATGTATTAAAGGATAATACAAATAGAAAAATCGATAAAAGTAGAGTTCTCTTCATAATGATAGATTTAGACATTAAACATCTACATTAAGTTAGAAGAAAGTAATAGGAAATATCAAGCTCAAGGCTGACAGAGGACATAAAACGGGGGAAATCCCTTATAATTTTTTAGTTAAAATTTGATTTTTCGGAAGCTATAGAATGAATTTTAGTTAAAATTACTGTTAGCCATCTAAATTCCATTTTCTAAATCGTAAGAATTTAACTACAAATAAAAAAGCCACCCAATTTGGGTGGCTTTTTTTATAATCAAACTTTAAAAGAGATTATCCTCCAAAGTCATCGAATCTTACATTTTCTGGTGGTACACCAAAATCTTCGGTCATTTTCTCAACAGCCTTGTTCATTAACGGTGGTCCACAGAAATAGAATTCTATATCTTCTGGCTCTTCATGATATTGTAAGTAATTATCTATTACTACTTGGTGAATAAATCCTACAAATCCATCACCTTCGTCATCTATACTTTTCTTTACTTTCCAATTATCTTCTTCCATTGGTTCAGATAATGCTAAGTAAAATTTAAAGTTAGGAAAATCACGTTCTAATGCTCTAAAGTGCTCTGTGTAGAACAATTCTCTTTTAGAACGACCACCATACCAATATGTAACTTTTCTACCAGTTTTTAAGGTTCTGAATAAATGATACAAGTGAGATCTCATTGGTGCCATTCCGGCTCCACCACCAACATAAAGCATCTCTGAATCACTCTCATTGATAAAGAATTCACCGTAAGGTCCAGAAATAACAACTTTATCACCCTTCTTTCTTGAGAAGATATAAGAAGAAGCTATACCTGGATTTACATCCATCCAACCATTTTTAGCTCTATCAAAAGGAGGAGTAGCAACACGTACGTTCAACATTATTTCTCTTCCTTCTGCAGGATAAGAAGCCATAGAATAAGCACGCTCTACAGTCTCGCTATTTCTCATTACAAGTGGCCAAAGTTTAAACTTCTCCCACTCATCTTTAAATTTATCAGGTTCACCTGGGTGCTCATCTGGGTGAGCAGTGATATCCATATCTTCAAACTTAACTTCACATTTAGGAATTTCAATCTGGATATATCCACCAGCTTTGTAATCCATATCTTCCGGAAGTTCTACTACAAATTCTTTAATAAAAGATGCAACGTTGTAATTTCTTACAACCGTAGCTTCCCATTTTTTAATTCCAAAAACTTCTTCTGGAATTTGAATTTTCATGTCTTCTTTCACTTTTACTTGACACCCTAAACGCCATCCGTTTGCGATCTCTTTTCTAGTAAAGTGAGGCTCTTCTGTAGGTAAGATAGTTCCTCCACCATCTGACACGATACATTTACACTGAAGACATGTTCCACCACCACCACATGCAGATGGTAAGAACAATTTGTTTTCACTTAAAGTTGAAAGTAAGGTTCCACCAGAACCAACTTCTAATTCTTTTTCTCCATTAACATTTATGGTAACAGGACCAGAAGGAACCAGTTTTGCTTTGGCTCCCAAAAGGATAGATACCAGCAATAAGATCAATGCTAAGAATACAACTACACTTGCTATTATAACTGCCATTGTTTTTGTTTTTCGATTATAATTTAATACCCATAAAACTCATGAAACCTAATGCCATTAAACCAGTGATAATAAAAGTTATCCCTAGTCCTTTTAATGGGGCAGGTACATTAGAATAGGTTATTTTTTCACGGATCGCTGCAATTGCAAGAATTGCCAAGAACCATCCAACTCCACTTCCAAAACCATAAGTTATAGCTTCAGAAACAGCACTAAAATCTTTTTGTTGCATGAATAATGATCCTCCTAATATTGCACAGTTTACTGCGATAAGAGGAAGGAAGATACCCAATGCACCATAAAGAGCAGGAGCAAATTTCTCAACAACCATTTCAACCAATTGAACCATAGAAGCAATTACTGCGATAAACATGATAAAACTCAAGAAACTTAAGTCTACACTTGCGTATTCTGGGCTTAACCAAGCTAAAGCTCCCGGTTTTAATAAGTATTGATCTAACAAGAAGTTGATAGGCACGGTGATGGTAAGTACGAATACTACCGCTGCACCTAAACCAACAGCTGTTTTAACTGTTTTTGACACTGCTAAATAGGAACACATTCCTAAAAAGTAGGCAAAAATCATATTTTCTATAAAAATACTTCGGACAAATAAATTTACATATTCCATTATATTACTTTTTCGCTGTTGTGCTATTAATGTTGTTCAATCAGTTTGCGGTTTCTGGCGCGTTGCACCCAGATAATAATCCCCACCACTATAAGTGCCATTGGAGATAATAACATTAAACCGTTGTTTTCATATCCTATTGCATAGAGTCCGGTAGACTCTGCAGCCGTTGCAGCTTTATGACCAAGAACTTCAAATCCTAGTAATTTTCCAGAACCTAATAATTCTCTAAAGAAAGCAACAATAATAAGAATGATTCCATATCCTGCTCCGTTTCCTATACCATCAAGAAATGATTTATAAACTCCATTACCCAATGCAAAAGCTTCCAAACGTCCCATTACAATACAGTTGGTAATAATAAGTCCAACAAATACTGATAGTTGCTTACTCACATCATAGGCGTAAGCTTTAAGAACTTGGTCAACCAAAATTACCAAAGAAGCAACAATTACTAACTGAACGATAATTCTAATTCGGTTTGGGATCAAGTTTCTTAAAAGAGAAACGATCACATTAGAGAAAGCTACAACCACCATAACCGCAATTGCCATTACAATAGCTGGCTCTAATTGAACTGTAATCGCCAAAGCTGAACAAATACCTAATACCTGAACAGTAATTGGGTTATTGTCATTCAAAGGATCGCTTAATAATTTTCTATTATTCTTAGAAAGAAAGTGTTCTTTTTCTTCTGAATTAGACAAGAACAAGATCATTTCTTTTTTCTTAGCTTCTTTTTCTTCTGAAGCTGATTTGATATCTTTTGCCATAATTAATGTATTGCTACTTTAATTTCCTTTTGTTTTTTGAAATAAGGAAGGTAATGTTCCAACCTTTCAGAGATCATATTAGTAACTCCATTTCCGGTAATAGTAGCTCCAGAGATAGCATCTACCTTGTGGTCATCTTTATTAGTTGGGCCAACGTTTCCTTTAACTACAGAAACTCCGATAAAATTCCCATCTCCATCATAGATCTTTTCATCTGCAAATCTCTGTTGGAACCAAACCTGAGTAATCTCTGCACCTAATCCTGGAGTTTCACCTTTGTGATCGAAAACAGCACCTTTAATAGTATTTACATCATCTTTTAAAGAAACATATCCCCAGATAGCATCCCATAAACCTTTACCTCTTAAAGGAACTATGTAATATTTTTCGCCATCTACATTTGCTTCATATAAAGGATAAACTTGCTTATCTACCGGCTTTTTAAGTTCTTTTGCAAGATCCACATTAAAAGCATCTGTAGATTCATCTATAGATCCATCTTCGTTAAGAGCGATAGTTTCTGTAATGTACTTATTGTACAATTCTTCAGCACCATCTCTATCGGTTTGTATACCAATAGTTGCCAAGATATTTTGCATCTTTTCCTTTCTAACATTTTCATTTTGCAAAGGCTGCAAAGATGTTGCTGCAAAGGCTAGTACACTGGCAACCACTACCACCATAATAATGGCGAACATAAAGGTATACCCGTTACTATTTGTTTTATTTACTGATTTTTCTTCCATAACTATACTGCTGTTTTAATTGGAGCCGCCGTATGTGCTAATCTTTTCTTTCTGCGTTTAACATGAGATTCTATCACGTAATGATCTATTACCGGAGCAAACACATTCATTAATAAAATAGCTAACATAATACCTTCCGGATACGCTGGATTAAATACCCTAATCATTACTGCGAACAACCCGATTAAGAATCCATAGATCCATTTACCTTTCATAGTTTGCGCTGCAGATACAGGATCTGTAGCCATAAAAACCACACCAAAAGCCAATCCTCCAATTACCAAATGTTGGTACCAAGGGAAGTTAGTAAGATCATTACCTTCTAATCCCATAGACGGTAGAGCATTAAAAATAAGTGCCATTACTGCTGCACCCATAAAACCACTAATAATGATTCTCCAGCTTCCTACTTTAGTAAGTATTAAAATTAAAGCTCCAACCAAAATACACAAGGTTGAAGTTTCTGATATTGACCCCGGAATTACCCCAGAGAACATATCTAAAAAGCTATAATTAACTTTATGACCTGCTGCAAGTGTACCTAAAATAGTTTCACCAGAAACACCGTCTATTGCACGTGCTCCACTAACCCACACCTGGTTACCAGACATATAAGTAGGGTATGCGAAAAACGCGAAAACCCTAGCTGTTAAGGCAGGATTTAAGATGTTCATTCCAGTTCCACCAAATGCTTCTTTACCGATTACTACGGCAAAAACCACAGCAATAGCAACCATCCATAATGGAATATCTATTGGCATGATCATCGGGATTAAAAGTCCGGTTACTAAATAACCTTCGTTAACCTCATGACCTCTTATTACTGCAAAAGCAAATTCTAAACCAAGACCAACCCCGTATGAAACGGCGATCATTGGAAGAATTTTCCATGCTCCGTGAGCTAATGCTTCCCAAAATCCAACTTCTGTTTGAATTTGAGATAAATATTGGTATCCACCATTCCACATTCCAAAGATCAAGGCAGGAATTAAAGCAAGAACGACTGTAATCATTGTTCTCTTTAAATCTACTGCGTCTCTAACGTGAGCACCTTTCTGCGTAGTATGATTTGGTGTAAAAAGAAAAGTATCTAAAGCATTGTATGCAGGAGCGTACTTTTCTAATTTATTCCCCTTATTAAAAGGTTCTTTAAATTTATCTAATTTTTGTCTAATCCATTCCATATTTAAAACTTTTTAACCTACTTCGGTAAGCATTAAATCCAACCCAAGACGTATAATTTC
>Ga0209309_10000088_pt1 | contig 128331 bp, 91 predicted proteins | sample COGITO_mtgs_1204_2_FD_184807 | JGI IMG/M metagenome (GOLD analysis project Ga0209309, IMG submission 184807) | Pelagic marine microbial communities from North Sea - COGITO_mtgs_120412 (SPAdes) (version 2) | ecosystem: Environmental > Aquatic > Marine > Epipelagic ... | reverse complement strand
TTGCTTGCTAGAGCCAATAGAAAAGTGAAGACTTCGTCTAAGAAACATCTATTTAAAAATCTCTAAAACGAAACTCTTACTTTCCTACTAAGTTTTCAAAATAAGCATACAGTTCACCCTTGGTAATGCTGGCGCCCTCTTGTATGAGTTTGAACTTATCGAGTCCCCTATGTTCTGAATACGGTTTATTTGCAGTAAAAAATTCCACATCGTCAGACATGAGATTTTCTCTAAACCATGCGTAACCTTCGGTCGTTGTGATGTCTATTTCAGTGTTTTTGATTTTTAGGGCGATAAGGCGCAGTTCATTTTTGGAGCAGTGAAACAAGTGAAGTTGCTGTGGTGAAATGTGTTCAAGGTATTTTACTTTAGAAAGTACCCCTTCCCAAATCAAATCACTAAAAACATCCAGCTCCTCCTCTGCCACTTCAGGCTTGTTCGATTTTAAGTCCGCCCACTCCTCGGCAGTAATGGATTGTGTGGCTAAAAAATTGATGAACTCTTGTTGTAGTTCTTCAAACTGTTCTTTGGTTAATCTTGAATATTTCATCTGGTAAAATCTATTTTTTTTTAAAGGTTAGATGTTATGCCTTTAAAATTATTCTTTTTTGTTTTAAAATTTGAGCAAGGGATTTCATCTAAAAACCCTTTTTTACTCTAGCAGTTGGTGTGAGACTTCGGCATTACTATTAATCGAATGAGAAGCTTCAAATGGCCTATCCGTAGCAAATATATCGACTCCTAAATCCTTCCAATTGATATAAAGGTCATTACCTTTCACTTCTGCCTGTTGATCGAGGTTTCCTAGCGTTCCAAGCATACAAACAATGTCTTCCGCATGTAACCTTTTGTAAAGAGAAGCCTGAGACAACCGAGTTCCCGTAAATGCCAACATGTTTTTGGTGGGGATCTTTGCCTCTAACAACCTATCAAATTCGGCATCATTTCGTGCTGAAACAGATAATAACAGCTCTGGAGCCAATGCATATGCCGATTTTGCTTGGGCAACGTCATAAGTTATTACGATGCTAATATCCTCTGCCTTTGCCTCCCTAATCGCCTTGACAACGACTTCTTGGCTCACACTGCGCTTAATATCGACCGTAAGGATCACATTATTGGCTTTGCACCATTTGAGCACCTCTAAAAATAAGGGAATTTTATAGCTGGTCTCCGTATCGTAGTCGTCAACAAGGTTGAAGTTTTTTAACTCCTTGTAGGTTAATTCTTTTACCAATCCCGTTCCCGTAGTGGTTCTATCGATGGCATTATCGTGCATCAATACCAGTTGTCCGTCTTTGGTTTGGGCAACGTCAATTTCATAAATTGCAGCAATGCTATCGTTGACATGCTGCAGAGTTTCCAAACAATTTTCAGGATAATTTTTTAAGCCTTTTCCGCCCCTATGCACACTAATATTTGGATAATGCGCTTGCGACGCCTTAAAGCGTGGTATGAGTTTGGAATCTGTTTTTGAAACAACCGCGTGGCTGGTTTTAGAATCTTGACATCCTAAAAAGAATAGGGTCAAGATTAAAAAGAGAAATGGTTTCATGAAAAATGGAATCAAAAAAAACCGTTTAGAGAACTAAACGGTTTTCAAATTATTTCAAAAAAAGATTATGCTTCTGCAATCACCTCAAATGTCATATCAACAGTAACCGATCTGTGCAATCTAATTACCGCTTCATATTGACCCAAACGCTTGATGTTGCCACCGTTGATAGAAATAAATTTCTTTTCAACATCGTGTCCTTCTTGTTTAAGTGCACTTGCCAAATCCATATTGGTTATAGAACCAAATAATTTATCTCCAGCAGTTGCGCCAGTTCCAGCTTTGGAAGTGATCTTGATATCCAACTGTTTCAAGGCTTCTGCAGTTTTTTCAGCTTCAGCAATTACAGTTTTCTCTTTGTATTCTCTTTGTTTCAAAGTTTCTGCCAATACTTTCTTAGCAGAGATTGTAGCCATTACAGCTTGACCTTGAGGAATTAAAAAGTTTCTACCATAACCGTTCTTAACCGTTACAACATCGTCTTTAAATCCTAAGTTCTCAACGTCTTGTTTTAATATAAGTTCCATAGTTATAGGTTTATTATTTTAATAAATCTGCCACGTAAGGCAATAAAGCCAAATGACGTGCTCTTTTTACCGCTACAGAGACCTTTCTTTGGTATTTTAAAGAAGTTCCTGTTAAACGTCTTGGTAAAATTTTACCTTGCTCATTTACAAAGCCCAATAACCAATCACCATCTTTGTAATCGACGTATTTGATACCAGATTTTTTAAAACGACAGTATTTCTTCGCTTTGCTCGTATCGATATTCAACGGTGTTAAATATCTAATTTCACCGTCTTTCTTTCCTTTTGCTTGTTGTTCAATTGAAGACATAATTACGCTTTTTGTTTATCTCGTTTTCTTCTCTTTTCTGCCCAAGCAATCGCATGCTTGTCTAATGTTACCGTTAAATAGCGCATAAAACGCTCGTCACGTCTAAACTCGACTTCTAACGGGTTAATGTGCTCGCCATCTACGGTGTACTCAAATAAGTGGTAAAAACCACTCTTTTTGTTTTGAATTGGGTAAGCTAATTTTTTTAAGCCCCAATCTTCTTTGGCTATCATCTTCGCTCCTCTAGAAACAAGAAAATCTTCGTATTTCTGTACTGTTTCCTTTACCTGGTCATCAGATAAAACGGGATTTAAGATGAAAACAGTTTCATAATGATTCATATAGAATATGTTTTACAATTAAAAATGGGTGCAAAAATAACTAATTATTATGACTTCGACAATATTTTTTTGACTGTAAAATATAAAGATTTTGAGACTAATAATATTATGTTAAAATTTACGGTTTACCGATGTTTTTTGGTTTTTATCCGAATTTTTCGTACTATTGTCGATATCTTAACCTAAAACAAATAATGTTATGACTTTAAACTGTGTAGTAGTTGATGATTCAGCGATTCAACGCTTATCAATTGTAAAGTTAATTGAGAATCACTCCTCACTTAACCTTATTGCAGAGTACAGCAGCGCATTAGAAACCAAAAACGGACTCAATACCCACAAGGTCGATTTGATCTTCCTTGATATTGAGATGCCCGTACTCAATGGTTTCGAATTGCTCGATGTACTCAACAACAAACCCCAAATTATATTCGTTACAGGTAAAACTGAATACGCATTTAAAGCTTTTAACTATGATGCCACCGATTATCTACAAAAGCCAATCACAAGAGAACGCTTCAACCAATCCGTTGAAAAAGCGCTCGAGCAACATAAATTAAAGCTAGATTTCAATGAGACCGATGGCGAGCACATCTTTGTCAAAAGTAATCTAAAAAAACGAAAAGTTTACATCAAGGACATCAAATGGATTGAAGCCCTTGGTGATTACGTAAAATTGGTAACCGAAGAGAACAGTCTCGTGGTACTTTCTACAATGAAAGCCTTTGAGCACGAACTACCGGAAGGCAAGTTCCTGAGGATCCATAAATCATACATCGTAAATCTCGATAAGGTAGATCGCTTTAACAGTAAAAATGTTGAAGTTGGCGCTTACGAGATTCCATTGAGTCGAAACAAGAAAACTCAATTGGTTGATGCCCTAAACAACATCTAAACCCATTACGACATTGTTTTTTTTGGTTATGCCCCTAACTAAATTGATAATCGGATCCCATTAAATCAGCATTTGATTTAATGGGATTTTTGGTTTTTGGATTTCTTCGGAATTAATTGCAATACTAAGTGCCCTCTGTCTTCTTAAAAAAAGATTGAAGGCGTAACCGACTTTTAGAGCGTCAAAACCAGACAGCGGTCCATAAAGCTCTCCTTCGGCGCAAATAGGAATGATGATTTAGTTATAGAAACTTTCGATCCCGCTAAAAAGCGGGATTAGTTCAGCCAACAAAATTAAATGCACCTTTGGCTTAAACCTCCGAATGTTGGGATCCCGCTAAAAAGCGGGATTAGTTCAGCCAGCAAAATTAAATGCGCCTTTGGCTTTTTAATTTTGGGCTTCACTAATAATTATCCACATTCAAAATCACCCGAATAGGTCTAAAATCCTTGACCGCTAAAAAACTCGTGTTTATTTTTAAAATCGCTTCCTTGGTTCTCCCTAAGGACTGCTTTTGCGGAATTTTAATTAAAATATTCTTAAGGTATTGGTTACGAATTCTTGCCACGGGCGGAAATTCTGGCCCCAAAACGTGCTGTCCAAATACCGTTCGAAGCGACCGCGCATACCAATCGGCGCCCACATCTACCTTTTGATAATCTTTATGCTTCAGGGTGATCTTGATCATTCTAAAGATGGGCGGGTATTTAAATGCATAGCGATCTTCCATTTGCTCACTGAACATCTGCTGGTAGTCGTTGGTGGAAACTTGTTGTAAAATACGGTGATGCGGATTGTAAGTTTGAATCAACACCTTCCCGCGCTCCTTGGTTCGACCTGCGCGCCCCGACACTTGGGCCATTAACTGATAACTCCGTTCATGCGCCCTAAAATCTGGAAAGTTGAGCATATTATCAGCATTCATAATGCCTACGAGCTTTACATTTCTAAAATCGAGTCCCTTGGTGAGCATTTGTGTACCTACCAAAATATCGATTTCCTGCTGTTCTAAGGCAGTAATGATCTTTTCGTAACCATACTTGCCTCGCGTCGTGTCGAGGTCCATACGCCCTATGGTACGCTTTGGGAACAACACTTTTGCTTCTTGCTCTATCTGCTCGGTGCCAAAACCTTTCGCATCCAGTTCCACCCCATCACAAGCTTCACATTTTTTGTGCATGATGGTGTTGTAACCGCAATAATGGCAACGCAGTTGGTTTTTGTACTGATGAAAGGTCAAACTCACGTCGCAATTGGGACATTGAGGTGAATGCCCGCATGTATTGCACTCCACAATGGGCGAAAATCCGCGCCTATTTTGAAACAGAATAATTTGGTGACCAGCTGCCAAGGTTTCCTCAATTTCTTCTACCAACCGGTCGCTAAAATGCCCCTTCATGCGTTTGCGCTTCTGTTTGTCCTTAATATCAATCAACTCAATATCGGGCATCAACACATTATTGTAGCGATGGTTCAACTCCACCAAACCATATTTATGCTGCAGGGCGTTGTAATAGGTTTCTAAACTTGGTGTTGCAGATCCCAACAGTGTTTTCGCCTTAAATAGACTCGCTAAAACAATCGCAGTATCTCGGGCATGATAACGAGGGGCGGGATCAAACTGCTTGAACGAGGTTTCATGCTCCTCATCAACGATGACCAAGCCCAAATTACGAAAGGGCAGCAACACGCTTGAACGCGCACCGAGAATGATTTGTGCATTGGGCGCATTTTGCAACACGTTATTCCAAATCTCCACACGTTCATTTGAAGAATATTTACTGTGAAAAACCGCAACTTGCTCCCCAAAATAGGTTTGTAAACGATCTACCAATTGGGTCGTTAGCGCAATCTCTGGCAAGAGGTAAAGCACTTGTTTGCCTTTAGAAAGTTGTGCTTCAATAAGCTTCACATAAATTTCGGTCTTTCCTGAGGAAGTGACCCCATGAAGCAAAGTGATGTCTTGGGTCTCAAAGGTTTCTGTAATTTGCTTTAAGGCTATTTCTTGATGGGCATTCAATAATTTGGAATCCTCATTATCCTCACCTTCATATTGCACCCTATCGGTTTGAATGTGGTATTCTTCCAACACCTGTTTATCAATAAGCGTTTTAATGATCGACACAGAGGCATCACTTTTAGCCGACAACTCGGCTACTTTTATGGGTTGCTTGGTTTGTGCCGAAATTGAAAACAACGTCATGATGACCTCGCGTTGTTTTGGTGCGCGATTGAGTTCTTCCAATAAGTCCTGAAGACCATTTTCCGAAGAAAATGCAGGAGCCAATTTAACATAACGTACCAGCTTGGGTTTATACTTCTCGTAAATTTCCTCTACAACGTTAATGACTTTTTTTTCTAAAAGGCGCTTGATGATTGGAAGCACATTTTTTTTATCCAGAATGGACATCAAGTCTTGAATTTTAAGCGAGGATTGATGTTGTAAAGCCTCATAGATAACAAATTCCTCATCGTCTAACGTCATATCATCTATTTCGCTGTCTGCTCTTTTTGAAATGATGGTTTCGCTTTCGAGAATGAAGGCGTTAGGCAGCGCAGCACGCATGACCTCGCCAACACTGCACATGTAATATTTGGAAATCCACTGCCAATGTTTGAGCTGTGTTTTGGTGACCAGCGGTTCTTCATCAAGAATTTGATGAATCTGTTTGGCCTCATAAACCAGTGGTGCCTTGGTATGAATCGTATCCACCAAGCCCGTATAAATTTTGGTCTTTCCGAAGGGAACGGACACCCGCATGCCTGGTTTGAGAAAGCCAGCTTCCGCAGCAGTAATGGCATAGGTAAAACTATTTTCTAAAGGGATGGGTAAAATGACATTGATGAAGTGGGCCATGACCCAAAGGTAAGACGTTTGCATAAAAAAACCATCTTTTTAAGAAGGATGGTTTGGCAGATTTATGAGTCGATCTTAAATTATTTTGTGAGTGCGGACGAATTCTTGTTTTTTTATGTCTTAGCCTTTTCCGCAGTATCAAGATGACCTTATGCAAGTCGCCAACATTAAAGTCAGTTTGTCCCTCATAAATAATGATATCACCACCACGGAAACCTATGCCACCAAGAGCGTTGATCTTAACCAAATCTTTTAAAATCTTTATACTGAAAGAAGCGCCCTCTTAACCCTCGCTAAAGTTTATGAACATAAAGTGGAGTATAAAAATGCACTTTCCACTTTTAAACCACACGTGATCTTGAATGACAGTCTAATCAATACAGACCAGAAACTGAAAATTTCAAGAAAGGAAATTCAATTTGAAGCAGGCAAGACTCCTGCCATTTGGGCAGGAAAAATGGAGTATCAAAAAACGATTAAAAATACCTCAATTTTAGGGGAAGCGGATTTATAGCGGTCTCGTTAATTGACCTTTTACTCTATCGCAAAAAAAAAGAGGCGGTGTCCAACACCTACAAAGTTCCCATCTCCATAAGATGAGTTGAGGCGTTTTTAAAGCAATTTACTTAATCTGCCCTCACCCAATATTGGGTTCTGTAAAAAAAGGCAATATACCCTCTTACCTGTAATTGGTTTGGATTCTCCATGAGTTTGAGTCGGCAATCGTAGATTTCTCCATCATCGGGGTTGGTTATGTTGCCTTTTTTGTAGGCATCGCCAACTTTTTCCATATCCTTTATGATTACCAAACCCAAAATGGGTGCGTTATAATCGTCACCTTCGCAATTAATGCAAAGCTTGTCTCGTTTAGCAGGATCGGAAATCTTTACAATCTTACCAAAGACCTTTCCGTCTTGCTCATAAATAGAGACGATAGATCGCTCCTTACCAGTTTCATCATCGATGGTTTTCCAATTTCCGAAGATATCTTGGGCATTGGTTACAACGCAAATAAGCATTACAAATGCAGTAATCATTAATTTAATCATGGTCATTTTTTCTTTTTAAACGTCTTATTGTGGCATTTAGTTCAAATCCCAACAAAAGTAAGTTCGAATTAAGCCATAAATAAAACAAAATAATCAATAGGGCACCAATGGAGCCATAGAGTTTGTTATAGCTTGAAAAATAAGTAATGTAAATTCCGAAGAGGTACGAAAAGATAATAATGAGAATCGTCGTCAATAAAGCCCCTGCGGAAAAAAACTTGGAATGCTTTCCTTCCTTGGTTCCGAAGTAATACAAGGTAGCAGTGGCCAAATACAACATCACAATAAAAAACACATATTTAACGACATTATACCAAAATACAGCCCATTGCTCCATTTTATACCCCTTGCGCTCAAAGGCTTCTACAATTTCCTTAACGACGTAGATTTGAAAGTAACCCAAAACAACAACGGTTACAATGAGCAAGAAGGTTAAAATAAGTGCAACCCACATGGCATAAAGGTATTGCTTAACGACACTTCGGGTCAATTGCTGGTGGTAGGAACTTTCAAAGCCCGAAAACAAGGCACTAATCCCATTTGCCATAAGGAACAACGACAACACAAATACCGTAGAAATTAATCCTGCAGTGCCATCGGTCATAATATTTTGAAAGATGTTCTCAAAAAAGAACTCTGAGGTTTGTGGTGGCAAAATGGAATTGAGAAACGACTTAAATTCCATCTCAAACCCCTCAACGGGAATGTATGGAATAAGAATAATGACGAATAACAAAAAAGGAAATATGGCGGTAAAGAAACTAAAGGCAATGGCACTGGCTCGCGAGGTAATGGCCCCTTTTATGATTCCCTTGATATAAATTCTCAAAAAATCATACAAGGTCAACCCCTCGAGCGCAGGTAGCTTAATAAACTTGAGCAGTTTGATGAATTGCTTAAAAACAGGGGTTCTGGCAAGCCTGCTTTCAATATTATCCTCAATATTTTCGTTTGGGTCTTCTGTCAATTGATGTGGTTTAGCTCTTAAACCCCAAAAGTGGTGTTTTGCTTAGGGTATGGTTTCTGAAATATTAAACAGCCTTAAGGCTCAAATCCATATTGTAAACTGAGTGCGTCAAAGCTCCGGAAGAGATAAAATTGACCCCACATTCGGCATACTTTCTTAGGGTATTTTCATTGATTCCTCCAGAAGACTCGGTCAAACAACGTGTTCCTATGAGTTTTACTGCAGTTTTGGTGTCTTCATAATTAAAGTTATCAATTAAGATGCGATAAACGCCTTCTGTTTGAAGAATTTCCTTGATTTCCTCAAGATTTCTCGCTTCTACAATAATCTTTAAATCGCGATTGGTGTCCTGTAAATACTGTTTGGTTTTTTGGATGGCCTTGGTAATCCCTCCCGCAAAATCAATATGATTGTCCTTGAGCATAATCATGTCATACAAGGCAAAACGATGGTTTTCGCCACCACCAATTTTCACTGCCCATTTTTCTAATGCGCGAATGCCTGGCGTGGTTTTTCTGGTATCCAATATTTTGGTGCCCGTCCCCTCCAATAAATCGACGAACGATTTCGTTTTTGTTGCAATAGCGCTCATGCGTTGCATGGCATTCAACACCAAACGTTCCGCTTTAAGTATGGACTGGGAGCTGCCTTCCACATAAAAAACAATAGTATCGTGCGTGACGTGCTCCCCATCGTGGATAAGAGTTTCCACTTTTAAATCCTTATCGACATACTTGAAAACTTGCTTGGCAAATCCCACTCCCGCGATAATGCCCTTATCCTTCACCAGCAATTTTGCTTTGCCTTGAGCAGTTGCGGGAATACAAGCCAATGAACTATGATCGCCATCGCCTACATCTTCACGAATGGCATTGGCAATAATGAGTTCAATCTCTTTATTAAATTGGTCTTTTGAAATCATGTCTGAAATATTTATCGTAAAAATAGCGATTGCATCCTGAAAAATTCGGAAAATCAAATCCCAAATCCTAAAAAAATGTAACTTTGACTCATGACAATTAAGCTGCTCGCCATTGGAAAAACCGATAGCAAAGATCTACAAAAACTCATTGCCGACTATCAAAAGCGATTGGGTTTTTATATAAAATTTGAGTTCGAAATCATTCCCGACCTAAAGAAGGCGAAGCATTTAAGCGAAGCCCAACAAAAGCAAAAAGAAGGCGAACTCATTTTAGCCAAATTAAGTGCTGCCGATGCGCTTATTCTTTTAGACGAAAACGGAAAACAGCTCGATTCAATAGCGTTTTCAAAATATCTTCAAAAACATATGAACTCTGGCATCAAACAACTCGTTTTTGTTATTGGTGGGCCTTACGGATTTTCTGATGAAGTCTATCAACAAGCAAATGGGAAACTGTCATTATCAAAAATGACCTTTTCCCATCAAATGGTACGCTTGTTTGTAATTGAGCAATTATACCGAGGTTTCACGATTTTGAAGAATGAACCTTACCACCATCGTTAAGGTGTTTGCTGTGGGCAAAACAGCAACGCTGTAAATTCAAACTGAACAAAATAGTTATAAAACCGTAAGTATAAATATTGACAAGTTTATGCTTTACTTTAATGTGTTTTATAAACTTCCTTGCGCTTCTTTAATTGGCGTTCCAAATCACTAATGGTTTCGCGCACTGCAACTTCGTATTGCTTTTCATTGGAGGTTGCAAACAAGCGCGGACCAGGAAGGCTCAATCTAATATTACAGATTTTGTCGTTTTCAGGCTCATTGCTATCGTTCTTAAAGAACACATCGGCACCCACAATAAATTCATATCTATTAAAAAGCTTATTTAATTTTTCTTCAGTAAAGGCACTAAGGCTTTCACTAACATCTACGTCTACGTATTGAAATGTCACAGTCATATGCGTTCTATTTATTGGTTAAATTTAGAATTCTAAAATACACCTTTTTGCCCTCTTTAAAGCCAGGAATTTCATAAAGTATTGATAATGTTTTTTCGGTTTTTAATTATAAAAAGCACTTTTTACTCACGCTAGTGTGATTTTTTGAATGCCACAACATGCTTCAACTATGTTCGCCTTGTCAAGACAGGAACATCGCTATTTTCGGCAAAAGTTCTTAGAGGCCATCAAACCATAAATTTTAATGTCCGTCGTGTCTCTGCTTCATAAAATTGACACTACAATTTACAAATTCATTTTGAGCAGTGGGATGCTTTTTATTTAACTTCTATCGGTCACCTATCGTTAATATTCGCAAAAAAATACCCTTTAATGTTTTAGTTTAGTCTTTGGACTAAAACACTGAGTGCATGAAACATTTACTCACCTTTGACTCTCGCGATCCATGCGATGTACTAACGTTAAAAAAACCTAAAAACCACCCCTGGCCTACTTTACTTTGTATATTTGAGCGAAAGCTTTTAAACACTCTTATGTATAGAATATTACGATTGTTGGTCCTTCTTTTTTTGACCTCTACCTTGGCCATTGCGCAACAGCCTAAAAAACCCTCCGCTTCCGAAATTTACGAATCTATAAAAAAACTCAATTTTTTGGGGTCGGTACTCTATTTGGCAGCACATCCCGATGATGAGAATACCAGACTCATTTCTTACATGTCGAATGAGCTAAAAGCAAGAACCGCTTACTTATCATTGACAAGAGGTGATGGCGGACAAAATCTTGTGGGACCTGAATTGCGTGAACTTTTAGGCGTGATCCGTACAGAAGAATTACTTGCTGCACGACGCATAGATGGTGGCGAACAATTATTTACACGGGCCAACGATTTTGGTTATTCCAAACATCCTGATGAAACCTTGGTAATTTGGGACAAAAACGAAGTTTTGAGCGATGTGGTATTGGCAATTAGACGCTTTCAGCCCGATGTGATCATTAACCGTTTCGACCATCGTAGTCCTGGCACCACGCATGGCCACCATACCAGTTCTGCCATGTTGGGCATGGAAGCTTTTACGCTAGCCAACGATCCTAACGCTTTTCCAAACCAGTTGCAAACTGTTGCGCCTTGGCAAACCAAACGTCAGTTTTTTAATACGTCTTGGTGGTTTTATGGAAGTCAAGAAGCGTTCGACAAGGCAGACAAAACAAATTTATTACAGATAGATACTGGGGTTTATTTTCCGTCAAGCGGAAAGAGCAATCCGGAAATTTCGGCTCTGAGTAGAAGTCAACACAAGTCACAAGGTTTTGGAAGCACCGGAAGCCGAGGGGAAGAGATGGAATTTCTAGAACTGGTTCATGGCGATTTACCCAAAGACAAAACCAACATCTTTGATGGCATTGACACCACCTGGAACCGTCTTGATGGCGGAAAAGCCATAGGCGAAATTCTTGCGGAAGTTCAAAACAATTACGATTTTAAAAACCCATCGGCTTCCCTTTCCGGTTTGATGCGTGCGTATAATCTTATAAAAAATCTTGAAAACGCGCACTGGAAAGCGATTAAAACCCGTGAGATCAAATCCATTATTACAGCGTGTGCAGGACTTTATTTGGAAGCAGTGACCAACAGCAATTACGCTACCCCTGGGGAGACGGTCGATTTTGGGATTGAAGTGATTAATCGTAGTAATACAAACATCACGCTGACCAGTATCACCATTCCAAACGGAATCAAGGTTCAAAAGAATCTCAAATTAACAAACAATGCCGATTTCGATTTTAAGGAAAGTTTTAAAGTTAGTGCAGATGAAGCTTACACCACCCCCTATTGGCTCATCAAAAAAGGAACCTTGGGCATGTACAAAGTCGATGACATCAACCTCATTGGGGCCCCCGAAACACCCCGCACTCTTGACGTTGTTTTTAATCTCAACATAGAAAACAGTACAATTGACATTGCCAAAAATCTGGTTTACAAAACGAATGATCCAGTAAAGGGGGAAGTTTACAAACCATTTGATATCATCCCGGAAGCTTCTGCAAGCATTTCAGAAAAAGTAATTATCATCAACAGTGATGCGCAGCGTGATATTGAAGTAGTCGTAAAATCGGGTCGCAATAACCTAAATGGTTATGTAGAATTGGCGTATCCCCCATCGTGGAAAGTCTTTCCTGACAAACAAAAATTCGAAATTGAACATAAAGGGGAAACCCAAACTCTTGTATTCACCGTGGTGCCACCCAAAGCGCAAAGTGAAGGATTGGTTTCTCCCATCGTGCATGTGGGCGATAAAACCTATTCTAAGGAATTGGTAGAAATTGATTACGACCACATCCCATTTCAAGCCATACTTTTACCTAGCGAAAGTAAAATAGTGCGTTTAGACATTCAAAAACGTGGTGAATATATTGGTTATATTGAAGGTGCTGGAGATGTGGTGCCCGAAAGCTTAAGACAAATTGGTTATAACGTCAACATTCTTAAACCGGAAGAACTTTCCGCAGAAACCCTTAAAAAATATGACGCGGTTGTTGTGGGAATTAGAGCGTACAATACGGTTGAAACCCTCAAATACAAACAAGCCCTATTATTTGATTATGTCGCTCAAGGCGGAAACCTTGTCGTACAATACAATACAAGTCGTGGTCTAAAAACTGAAGAACTGGCTCCTTATAAATTGCAATTGTCTCGAGATCGTGTGACCGATGAAAATGCAAAGGTTGATTTTATGTCACCGGAAAGTGAAGTGCTCAATTATCCAAATAAAATTACTGCCACCGACTTTGAAGGTTGGACCCAAGAGCGCGGGCTTTATTTCCCTGATGAATGGTCAAGTAAATTTACACCCATTCTATCTATGCACGACAAAGGCGAAACCCCAAAAATGGGAAGTCTGTTGGTAGCGAAGTATGGGGAAGGCTATTATGTGTACACGGGTTTGAGCTTTTTTAGGGAATTTCCTGCAGGTGTGTCTGGCGCGTATCGCCTGTTCGCTAACCTATTGTCGCTAGGTAAAAATGGCCTAGAGGATAATGGGCAGATGAAAAAGTAAAGCAAATTAAGTTATTTTTAGGCTTTTAATTACCAAAAATAATCTTCAAAACGTGGCAGATACGATCACATTCAAAACACCAGCAATGTCAAAACCACCACAGTTAAAAAAATACGCATGGAGTCCTTGGTACACATTCGTGCTCCTTGCCAATGCACTTTACATTCTTGCATTTTATATCATAACCAACTACTTTTAAAATGCAAACTCTAGATTGGATTATTCTTATTGGTACTTTAGTGGCCATTGTCGCGTACGGAACCTACCAAACCCGGGGCAGTAAAAATGTACAGGATTATCTTAAAGGTGGTAATTCCTCTCCTTGGTGGACCATCGGATTATCGGTCATGGCGACCCAAGCGAGTGCAATTACCTTTTTATCTACCCCTGGGCAGGCCTTTAATGACGGGATGGGTTTTGTTCAGTTTTACTTCGGTTTGCCTATTGCCATGGTGGTGATTTGCATGGTGTTTATACCCTTATATCACAAGCTCAAAGTATATACTGCCTATGAATTTTTAGAAAACCGATTCGATTTAAAGACGCGAACCCTTACTGCCATATTGTTCTTGATTCAACGGGGTCTGGCTGCAGGGATTACGATTTTTGCACCAGCCATTATTTTATCGGCTGTTTTAGGATGGAATTTATTGTTGCTCAATGTCATCATTGGTATTTTAGTAATTATCTACACGGTTTCTGGCGGTACCAAAGCGGTTAACGTTACGCAGAAACACCAAATGGTAGTCATTTTTACAGGAATGGTCATAGCGTTTTTCATTATTTTGAACCAACTGCCAGACGATATTACGTTTTCTAAAGCCTTGGATATTGCGGGTGCCAGCGGAAAAATGGAAGTCCTTGATTTTTCATTCGACCTCGATAACCGCTATACGGTGTGGACGGGACTCATTGGCGGTACTTTCTTGATGCTCTCCTATTTTGGAACCGATCAAAGTCAAGTGCAACGGTATCTCTCGGGCAAATCGGTAAAGGAAATGCAATTGGGACTCATCTTTAACGGTCTTTTAAAAGTACCCATGCAGTTTTTCATTTTATTGATTGGTGTCATGGTTTTTGTATTCTACCAATTCAACGCAGCACCAGTAAATTTCAATCCCACCGCAACCGATGTGGTCATGAGTTCTGAATATGCTCAAGAGTACGAGAGCCTTCAGCAAAAACAAAAAGCGATTTTTGAAAAAAAACAAGGCATTATCCACGATTTTGTTGCTGAAAATAATTCGGAAAATTTTGAAAATATTGCCTTGGCAAACTCCCAACAAGATGAAATTCGGGCTGAAGCCAGAGCGCTCATAGAAAAAGCAGGTGACCAAAAACGCATCAAAGTGGAAAGCAATGACAAGGATTATGTCTTTATCCATTTTATACTCAACAATCTGCCCAAAGGCCTTATAGGGCTCTTATTGGCAGTGATTCTAAGCGCAGCAATGTCTAGCACTTCCAGCGAGTTGAATGCCTTGGCGAGCACGACCACGATGGATTTATACAAACGAAATGTGAGCGAGAAGACTGATAATCAAATGTTGAGCAGTTCTAAATGGTTTACATTGCTTTGGGGAGTTATGGCTATTGGCGTTGCCTGTGTGGCGAATCTTGCCGAAAATTTGATTCAGTTGGTCAATATTATTGGTTCTATTTTCTACGGAAATGTGCTGGGTATTTTCTTGCTGGCCTTCTTTTTCAAATTTGTAAGGGGCAATGCGGTTTTTGTTGCTGCACTCATTACTCAATTTCTCATCATCGGCTTGTTCTTATTGAACCAGTATGACTATATAAACTTACCCTTCTTGTGGCTAAATTTTGTAGGTTGTGCAATCGTAATAGGCATTGCCTGCTTGATCCAAGGCGTGAGCACTAAACGCGATGCACTACTTTCCAACTAAAAGGGTTTATATTGAGCTTGGAGTGTTATTAAGCACTCAAGCGTAAAGGCATGTTTGATTGGAATAGGTATGACATAAAAAAAAGACCTTTTGAAAAATTTCAAAAGGTCTTTTCTATAAAGCAAGTGCGCGAATTGTGTAATGTCAATTTACAAGGCGCCCCATTCTTTTAAAGAATCAGTATTCATTTTAACGTAATCCTCATTTTTTGCTTCTTTTGATGCTTCCAACGACTTCTTAGCTACTTCGATGGCTTTTTTCTTATCACCAGCTTTTGCATAGATCAAAGACTGTTGTCTCAGTTGATAAAAAGCAGGTTTATCGGTCATGCTCATAGCTTTTTCCATCCAAGTTTTAGCCTTCTCAATATCATTTCCATCTTGAGAATAGTAGATTGCTGCTGCATAATAATCACCCGCCGATGGTCCGTTCATCACTCTGTCAATAGATGCAGTTACTGTTTTATTTGTAGGGACTTCAATCTTAACCTGTACATACACGTTTTCCCACATTATGCCCATTGTTGCGGACACATTGGATAAATCACTAAACCCGATGGTCAATGTTTCAATGGTCATGGGTAATTTTGATGTTTTCGCGGTAACAGTAGCAGCGACTTTACTCTCATCCCACGTTTGTGGCAATCCCCAGTTTGAAGTGTCATTGTAAAATGTAATTTCCCAAGAATCCTTTTCTGGCTTGGCAAAAATGGCATATGATCCTGCCTTGAGTGTTTTTCCGCCAATGGCAACATCTTCACTAAAACTAATCGTCGTGTTTTTGTTAGCTCCTAAACGCCATAATTTACCGTAAGGGACTAAATTTCCAAAAATCTCACGATCTCTCATGCTTGGTCTAGAATATTCTAAGGTCACATCTGTTAAGCCTACTTTCTGCTCCACTTTTGTAAATGGGCTCGGTTGTGGCGTTTCTATCTGCGCTTGTGCATTAAGGCTTATTGCTAAAACCGCAATGGCAAGTATTACTTTTTTCATAAGAGTTGTCTTTAAATGGTTATTGATTATTTGGGTAAAATTACAACGTTGCCAGAGCCATTATTGTTAATAAAAGCTTAAAATATAAAGATTCAAAAAACCGAACAATAACATTTATAGAACTAAAATTGCGTGGTTTGTGAGGTAAATCAAGGACAACTAAAGATCTGTACTTGTTAATTTTTGTTTAACATAAATTAAAAACACTTAAACATTATGTATCTTTAGCACACAAATCATAATTCACCATGGCAAAAAAGAAAAACATTTCAAACCAAGATATTATAAGTATGTATATGGATTATGTTCTGGAACATAACAGGACGCCTCATACTATTTATGTTTTTGCAAAGGCAAATAACTTTGATGAACAAAAATTCTATGAACATTTTGGTTCTTTTGACGCAGTGGAAGAGCATGTGTTTAAAGCTTTTTTTGATAACTCCCTGTTGATGTTGGAGAAAAATGAAGAGTATCAAGGTTTCGATTCTAGAAACAAATTATTAAGTCTTTATTTTACTTTTTTCGAAAATCTTACTGCAAACAGAAGCTATGTGCTGTACGCGCTTAAAGATTACAAATCCAACATGAAACGCATTAAAGTGCTTTCCAAATTAAAAAATGCCTTTACAAATTATATTGAGCATTTGGGTATTGATCTTATAGATTTAAAACAAGATCAACTCAATAAAATCCAAACCCGCGGACTCAAAGAAACCTCATGGCTACAGTTATTGCTCACCATGAAATTTTGGATGGACGACACCTCGCCCAACTTCGAAAAAACCGATATTTATATTGAAAAATCGGTGAACACGAGCTTTGATGTTTTGGATATTGCGCCAGTGCGCAGTTTAATCGACTTCGGAAAATTTATTTTTAAGGAAAAAGTAAAATCCTAGACCAAATTAGAGCATTAACAGAGAAGATACCCGCTTTTTAGGGCATAAGAGATGAAAACAATTGACAAAATACCCACTTCAAAAATACAGCGCGCTTCTAAATTAGTATCTACAGGTGCTAAAATTGGTGTAAATTATTTAAAATATTATGGTGATAAACTTTCTAAGACGGAGCTGGAAGCTAAAGAACGATTAGATACCAATAATGCGTCCGACATTTATGACGGTCTCAAACAACTTAAGGGCAGTGCGCTCAAAGTGGCTCAAATGTTGAGCATGGAAAAAAGCATCATGCCTCAAGCATATGTTGAGAAATTTTCGCTAGCCCAATTTTCAGTACCCCCATTGTCACCGCCATTGGTGATGAAAACCTTTAAAAAATACTTCGGAAAATTACCCAATGAGATTTTTGATACTTTTAATGCAACGTCTGTAAATGCTGCCAGTATTGGTCAGGTCCATTTGGCAGAAAAAGACGGGAAAAAGCTTGCTGTGAAAATCCAATATCCAGGCGTTGCAGAAAGTATTGCTTCCGATTTGGCAATGGTAAAGCCCATTGCAATGAGCATGTTTAATATTAAGGGGAAAGGCTCTGACAAATATTTCATGGAAGTTGAAAACAAATTAAGAGAGGAAACCGATTATATTTTAGAAGTTCAGCAAAGCAAGGAAATTTCTAAGGCCTGCCAACATATTCCCAACCTCAAATTCCCTAAATATTACGAAGAATTATCCTCCGAGCGCATTATAACCATGGATTACATGGTTGGTGAGCATCTATCCGAATTTACCGCTTACAATACCAATCAAGACACTGCAAATAAAATTGGGCAAGCCCTGTGGGATTTTTACATGTATCAAATTCACAATCTCAAAAAAGTACATGCCGATCCGCATCCGGGTAATTTCCTAATTTCCAAAGCTGGGGATTTAATCGCGCTCGATTTTGGCTGTATGAAAACCATTCCTGAAGAGTTCTATACCCCCTATTTCGAATTGGCAAAAAAAGAACACATGGCCAACCCAGCGTATTTTCAGAATAAATTATATGAACTCGAAATTTTACGCGATGATGACACTGCCGATGAAGTAAAATTCTTTACTGCCATGTTTCATGAAATGTTGAGTTTGTTCACCCAACCGCTCCATTCTGAAACTTTTGACTTTTCAGACCCAGCCTTCTTCGGAAAAATTGCAGCACTAGGCGAAAAATATTCTAAGAATACCGAGTTGCGAAAAATGAACGCCAATCGTGGCTCCAAACATTTTATTTATATGAACCGAACATTTTTTGGCTTATACAATCTCATGTTCGATTTAAAGGCCAAAGACATTAAAATCAATAATTTTCATACCCTCTAATTTATGATTTATATTCCAAGGGAAGAATTTGAAGCTTATGAGCATGTTTACAAAATTAACATGATTAACAGTTGCTCAGGTTACAAATCTGCCAATCTCATCGGAACAAAATCTGAAAGTGGGATTGAAAATGTAGCAGTGTTTAGTTCAGTCACGCATATTGGGTCAGACCCTGCCCTGCTCGGCTTTTTTTGCAGGCCCACAACCGTTGCTAGAAACACGTATGACAATATTAAAGCCACTGGCGTGTATACCATCAATCACATTCATCACGGAATATTGGAAGATGCCCACCATACTTCGGCGAGTTATGATGGTTCAATTTCTGAATTTGACAAGACCCAACTCGTTTCAGAATATAAAAATGATTTTCAGGCGCCATTTGTTAAAACCGCTCCACTGCAACTGGCGATGGAATTTTTGGTGGAATACCCAATCAAGGAAAACGGAACCATATTGGTTATAGGCAAAATTAAGGGCGTTTATGTTAAAGCTGATTTATTGGAGGCCGACGGATTTATAAATCTTACTGAAGGCCATGTTGCTGCAATTAATGGCTTGGATGCTTACGCAGTAGCGCTTTCCAATAAACGTTTTGGCTATCAACGTCCCAAGTGATTGGTGAGATGAGATGAAGGTTTAATTTAAGCCATACCTTCCAACGCTCCAAATACAGCATCAAAAACTAAATAATTGTCTTGATTCAAAGATTTTAAAATCAGTAACTTTTTAGAAAATTTCTTAGGAAAAACAAACAATAGATGAAAATTCTAGTCACAGGCGCTACAGGTTATATTGGCAAACGGTTGATTCCGCTTTTAATCAATAATGGGCATGATGTGGTGTGCGCAGTTAGAGATAAGTTGCGAGCCGATAAAAGTTACCTAGAGGAAGAACATATTGAAACCATTGAGGCTGATTTTCTAAAACCAGAAACCCTAAAAAATATTCCCGACGATATTGATGTGGCCTATTATTTAATCCATTCGATGTCGAATTCTTCAAATGATTTTGAATCTTTGGAAGAGCGCTGCGCCATTAACTTTAAGGATTATCTGGAAAAAACCAAGGTCAAACAAGTTATTTACCTAAGCGGAATTACCAACGAAAAACAATTATCCAAACACTTACGAAGTCGTAAAAAAGTTGAGGAAACCTTGGTTTCTGCTCATTATGGACTAACCATTTTCAAAGCAGGAATTATAGTGGGTTCAGGAAGTTCTTCTTTTGAAATAATTAGAGATTTAGCTGAAAAATTACCGATCATGATTGCGCCCAAATGGCTCAACACCAAAACACAGCCCATATCTGTTCGTGATGTGCTTGCTTTTTTAAGTCGAGCAGCTGGCGATGAGCGTTTATATAATAAGTCTTACGATGTTTTTGGTCCCGAAATCATGACTTATAAGCAAATGCTTTTGGGTTTTGCCGAAGTGCGGGATTTAAAGCGATATATCATCACGGTTCCTGTGATGACGCCAAAATTGTCCTCGTATTGGCTCTATTTCGTAACCTCGACCTCGTACAAATTAGCGAGCACCTTGGTAGATAGCATGGGCGTGCAAATTATAGGCAGCCCAAGCAACATTAATCAAATGCTCAACGTTGAACCCATATCTTATAAAACTGCAGTAAAATTAGCTTTTGAAAAAATAGAACAAAATAGTATCATCTCCAGCTGGAAAGATTCTATGGTAAGTAGCGGGCGCTTGCAGAATAGTTTTCACAAATATATCAATGTGCCTAAATACGGGTGCTTTAAAGATTATAAGGAGCGTAAAATTAAAAACTCAGATAAAACTATTGATAAAATTTGGCGCATTGGAGGCCAAACGGGATGGTATTATGGCACATTCCTATGGAAAATTAGAGGCTATATGGATAAAATGGTTGGTGGCATAGGCTTGCGTCGCGGGAGAACCCATTTGTCTCAGTTAGATGCGGGCGATGCCTTGGATTTTTGGCGTGTTATTTTTGCCGATAAGGAGAAGAAAAAATTATTGCTTTATGCTGAAATGCGCCTACCTGGCGAAGCATGGCTTGAATTTAAGATTGAAGCGGGATTGCTCAAACAAACTGCCACCTTTAGACCAAGGGGCCTTGCAGGACGCTTGTATTGGTATGCAGTCTACCCATTTCATGGACTCATTTTTAATGGTATGATTAACAAACTAGTCGAGGTGTAAGTTTGAATTTTTGAACCATCCTACTTGGCGAATAACTGTTGTAAATTAGGTGTTTATAAATTTAAGTTACGTCGTATCCCTAAAATTTATGATATGTTAACATCATCGGTTTAACCACAAACGAGCCTTTCCATGCGCTGTTTTCCAAATAATTTTGAATAATTTTTAAGAATAAACTCCATAAATTAAATGTTTTCCGTAATCATTGATTTTACCAATAGTATTATGTTAATTTTTGTTTAAGTAATTTCACACCATATTAAACATTTTGTAAATTTGATAAGAATAGAAAATTGAAGACCATGATATTGGATTCTACGCATCCCAACAAAAAACACAAACAAATTATTGAAGATTTGATAGGGAAGCCTTTTTCTTTTTTTGAAGCATTTAAACGCAAAGGGATTGGGTCCAAACGCATGATCGTGACCGAAGTCAGTCCCAACATGCAGCAATACATCAACCAAATTCACGATATAACTTACGCCAATATTGAAATGCGCACCAGTGGCATTGTATTATACATCAATAAAGGCCTTAAAAATTTCACTTGGATTATTCCGTATTACCAATTGGTACTTTATCGAACCAATGGAGCTAGCATTCACGCCCAAGGCAAATACGTGCAATTTAAAGAGTCGAAAACTTTTAGAGAAAATAAAGCCTTTTTCGCTAAATTGTTGGAAGAAAAAGTAAAGTTTGACGAGCAATATAATTTTCAAGACCAATGAGAGTTTTAAACTTGCAAGATACCGATAGGATCATTGAGATGGCTTGGGAAGATAGAACCACTTTTGAAGCGATCGCATTTCAATTCAATTTAAATGAACCAGAGGTTATCGAATTGATGCGAGTTGAAATGAAGGCAAGTAGTTTCAAAATGTGGCGCAAGCGGGTACAAGGTCGCAAAACCAAACATGAAAAACTAAGAAACTTTGAGTCAGGGCGTTTTAAGTGCAGCAGACAAAAACAAATTACGCACAATGCCATTTCCAAAAGGTAATGTCATCAATGGAAGTATGGCGTACAACATTAACAAAATTACACAAGAATTAATTTAATAGAGCTATGGAGAAAATAATAGACCAGGCATTAGAGTTTGAAAATCAGAAAATGAAATCATTGTCAACCAGTGATCGCGTTAAAATCTCTAGAGAGGCCAAACGTCTTATTTTGGCATTAAATAAAATATACAAAACCAAAAAAGACGAAAAAATCATGGATTTAATGAAACGTCTTACCAAAATAAAGCAAAAAGTAGAAAAACGATTAAAAGGAAAACCGCTAAGAGCATAATAGCATCACATGATGTTAATTAAAGGTGAGGAGCCACTCATTTTAGCCCACCGTTTTTCTTAAAGTATAATTATTCATGAAAACATATATCGTTGTTGGCGGAAGTAAAGGCATTGGAAACGCCATTACTACCACGCTTCTCGAAAATCACAAGGTCATAAACATTAGTAGGTCCAAACCCGAACGTGAACACGATAACCTAACTCATCACAGTTGCAATGTGCTTAACGAGGAGTTACCAGATATTGCAGAGGCCGATGGTTTGGTGTATTGCCCTGGAAGTATCAATCTAAAACCCATTGGGCGGTTTGATCTCGATGAATTTCGGGACGATTATGAAATAAATGTTATTGGGGCAGTTAAAGCAATTCAGAAGTATTTGAATGTGCTGAAGAAAGGTAACGATCCTTCCATTGTATTGTTCAGTACGGTGGCAGCAAAATTAGGGATGCCTTTCCATGCGAGTGTTGCTGCTGCGAAATCTGGAGTGGAAGGTCTGGTCAAATCTTTAGGGGCAGAAATGGCAACATCCTTAAGAATCAATGCAATTGCCCCAACGGTTACAGATACCGATTTGGCCTCTAAACTCTTGCGCAACGATAAAATGATCCAGAATATTACAGAGCGCCACCCCATGAAGAAATTTCTAAAACCAGAGGATGTTGCAGGAATGGCGGAATTTTTACTTTCGGAAAAAGCAGGTTCCATTTCGGGGCAGGTTTTTGAAATGGATTGTGGCATCGTGAGTTTTAAGATTTAGGAGTTGTTTAGAAATCTCATGTTATTGAGGTTCCGTTTTTTACCGGCAGTTCTGGGCTCAATAAAATAACATCCTTCCCTTCTACCGCACCTAGCACCAGGCATTCACTTATAAAATTGGCGATTTGTTTTTTGGGGAAGTTGAGAACCGCAACGATTTGCTTGTGAAGTAATTCTTCTTTACGATAGCGCGAGGTAATTTGAGCAGAGGTTTTTTTGATGCCGAAAGGGCCGAAATCAATAGTTAATTGATAAGCAGGTTGATGTGCTTTCGGAAAATCCCTAACCTCCAAAATTGTTCCAACGCGTAAATCGACCTTTGTAAAGTCTTCAAAACTCACTATCTTTTCCATTCGATAAAATTACAATAAAAACAGATATTTTTATGGCAAGCACAACTTCAAATATGATGGCATTAGGCACAAAAGCTCCAGCATTTACACTTTTAAATGTCGTTGACGATGCCAACGAATCCTTAGATGAGCTTAAAGGCGTTAAAGGGACGGTCATTATGTTTATCTGCAACCATTGCCCTTTCGTGAAACACATCAATCACGAACTCTCCAATTTAGCAAAGGTCTATAAATCAAAAGGTATTGAGTGCATTGCCATCAACAGCAACGATGTTGAGCGCCAGCCAGAAGACAGTCCTGAAAATATGAAGCAGAATGCCATTGATCAAGATTTCATCTTCCCGTATCTCTATGATCAAACCCAAGAGGTCGCAAAAGCTTATGATGCTGCATGTACTCCAGATTTTTTTCTGTTTGACAAAGATTTGAAACTGGTATATCGTGGGCAATTGGATGATGCGCGACCTGGTAATGACCAGCCTATTAACGGAAAGGATCTCCGGGAAGCACTTAATGCCCTGTTAAATAACAGCCCAATTAACAAAGATCAAAAACCAAGTATCGGTTGTGGCATCAAGTGGAAACCCAATAATTAATGCTTATAGATCATTCAATTGATTGTCCTTGCCATCATCGCTAATTGTCAAAAAAAAACCTACAAAAAAGAATTGATCTGCAGCAGGCTGTAAAGTACTTCTCGAAAAATTGCCATTGGCATTAAGCGTATCAGCATATTGATAGCCATTCACGTTTTTAAAGCCCAACACATTATTAACCGAGAGGTACAGAATCTTTTGAGGTCCCAATAGATAGGCCCAATTTAAACTCAAACTGTTATAACTTTTTGTTTTTTCTGAAAGAAAAGCCTCCGTATTTGGATTGGTATAGGCTCGCCCGGAAGCAAAGTTATAAGCCAGACCCACTTGACTTTTCCAATCGGTAATCCAATATTTTCCTACTGCTGAAAAATTATGGGTATTTGCAAAATCGGGTTGTGCCGAAGTGGGATAATTTTTATAATCCCTTTCGGTATCCAAAAAGGAATAACTTAACCAATAATCAACATTTTTTACACTTTTATTATCTCTGAAAAACAAATCCAAACCTTGGGCATAACCATCCCCATTATTGTTGAAGTTAGTGGCCACTACATTCGGCGCACTATCATATTTTACCAAATTGTTGTAAGTCTTGCGGTATAACTCTGCTCTAAAGAGTCGACCGTCGTTCACAAATTGATAGTTTAAGATGTAATGCTGTGTGTTTTGAGTTTCTACGCTGCTCGCCAATTTTAATACTTCCGCGGAAGCGTTTTGAAAAAATTGACCAAAAGCCAAGGATAGTTGTGCGTTTTTAGAGGTTTTATAGGCTACTGAAAATCGTGGCGCCAATTTTACCTCTTCCGACCGCTCAAAATAATTGGCGCGTAAGCCAACTTTCATCGCTAATTTTTTGCTAAAAATGAGATCAGATTCTGCATAAGCTGCACTTATGTTGGACCGATATCCGTATGCATCTGCAAAATTTCCTGAAACAACAGCCTCATCAAAATGGGTTAAAAATTGCTCTGCACCAAAACTCAACTTAAACCGGCTGTTGAAACGTTTCTTGAGTTTCAGTTTAAAATGTGCCGAATTTTCGTCATCCTTAATCTCATCTGCTATTACATTAAGATTGGTCTTGGCAACCGTATAACTTACGCCAGAATGAATGGACCAACTTTTCCCCAAAGTGCCTTGATAGCTGGCATTGGTATAAAAATTCTGATTGTTTAATTTAAAACGGACGCCTTCGTCAAAATTGATGTCATCTTGTACCAACTCAAAATTGGTGGCATCAAAGGCAGCATATATTTTAAAAATACCCGTATCAAATTTTTGCCGAAACACCGCTTCACCCTGAGCTGTTTCATACGGGGATTTCCAATCGTTTCGGTCTCGAAATATGGCATTATAAGGTGCCAAATTGAAATAGGTCGCATTGACACTTAAGGAAGACCGGTCCCATTTTTCAGTATGCCCCAATTTACCTCCAACGCTCATTATCCCAATTTCGGTCTTTTCTTGGTCTGCCTCATCAATGGTATTTAGTAAGAGCACACTGGAGAGGGCGTTACCATATTCTGCAGAGTACCCGCCCGTTGAAAACGAAAAACCGTCAAACAAAAATGGCGAATAGCGCCCGCGAGTGGGCACATTGTTGGCAGTGGGTTTGTATGGCGTAAACACTCGAATGCCATCTATAAAAATCTGAGTTTCACTAGCATCACCACCGCGAACAAATAAGCGCCCATCTTCGGAAACGGTCGACGTACCTGGCAAGGTTTGCAAGGCGCCCACAAAATCGCCCAGGGCGCTTGCGGTGGTCACCACATCCATAGGTTTTAAAACAGACACTTTGCTATTGTCGTTGGCCTCAAAACTACCTGCGGAAATAACTACAGTGTCCAAACCTTCCATGTTGTCTAAAAGTTTGATTTGAAGGTTTACGAAATGAGACACATCGGCTACAAGGTTTTGTGTTTCATAAGACATGTAAGAAATCGTAAGCGTTTGCGCGCCTGCTTCGTCGGTCTTGAATGAAAATTCACCCAATTCGTTGGTGGTAGCACCATCATAAGTACCATCTAGATAAACGTTGGCACCCATAATGGGATGATGTTTGGCATCTGTAACTGTTCCGCTAATGACGGTTTGCGCCATCGCTATTGATGAGAGAAGCAGGGCTAATTGAAGTAATAAAGTTCGCATTTGAGTGTTGATTTTTGACGGTTCGTAGGATGTAATACTTATGCAGTATCCTATTATGAGGTCAAATATCAGGCGTAAGTCTCGTTTTAGAAATTACGATTTCCTCAACTGTTGAATCTTAAGGACGAAATGTTTTTTTGAATTTGGAATTTGGAATTTTAACTAAGAACAAGTCCAACAAAGACGCAAAGTCTGAAGAACAGCGAATTATTAAATGAATATTATGTTGAAATATGTAGACTAATTGGTCCTGAAGCTCAAAAAGTAAAAGCGCTACTTTTTAAATGGCCTAATGATTAAACGTGCAGCCTTATCAAAATTAATATAGTTGTAGGACCAGTTAAAGAAAACAATTACACGATTTCTAAATCCCACCAAGGCCATTAAATGCACAAACATCCAAATAAACCAAGAGAAAAAACCAGCTATTTTTAAATGTTTTAAATCCACTACCGCTTTGTTGCGCCCTACAGTAGCCATGGTGCCCTTATCGTTATATTTAAAAGGACTCATGGGTTGTTGTTTCAGCAAATTAAGCAAGTTTGTGCCGAGATTTCGTCCTTGTTGTATAGCGGGTTGCGCCACCTGCGGATGTCCTTTTGGCCAATCTTCCGTGGGCATTAATGCCATATCCCCTATAGCAAAAATATGTTCGTACCCTTCAATTTGATTAAAGTGATTAACTTTATAACGTTTGGTTTGTTCGTGAAGTGCGTCTGCCCGTAAACCCGTAATTGGAGTACCGGTAACGCCCGCAGCCCAAATAACTGTTTCCGATTCGAATGCCTTACCATCTTTTGTAGTAACGGTATGCCCATCATAATCCTTAACAATAGTATTGCAATGCACCGTCACACCAAGATCTTTCAAAAATCCTTCTGCTTTTTCAGAGGCATGTTCACTCATGGGAGGCAATACACGGTCGGCACCTTCCAACAAATGGATTTTCATTAAACTGGGATTCACATCGCGATATTCTCTTGGTAATATGTTGTTTTTCAGTTCCGCAATTGCACCCGAAAGCTCTACGCCAGTTGGCCCAGCACCGATGATCACAAAATTTAAGAAAGCCTTTTTTTCCTCCACAACATCTGTGATCGCAGCTTTTTCAAAATTTTGAAGGATCAAACTTCTAATGTCTAAGGCTTGGGGCACAGTCTTCATTGGCATACTGTTGTTTTTGATGTCCTCATTTCCGAAGAAATTGGTCCTCGTGCCCGTAGCAATGACCAGATAATCAAACGTTAAGTTTCCAATGTTGGTCGTAATTTCCTTAAGTTCAGTATCAATATGGCTTACCTCCGCCATTCTAAAATAAGAATTCTTATGATTTTTTAAAATTTTACGAACCGGATAGGCTATTGAATCGGGTTCTAAACCCGAACTGGACACTTGGTATAACAACGGTTGGAAGGTGTGGTAATTGTGCTTGTCAATCAACACAACCTGCATGTCCTTATTTGCCAACTTCTTGGCTAACCGAATGCCTCCAAAACCTGCGCCTATAATAACGATTCTGGGAAATTTTGATACTGAAATGTTCATGTAAAAGTTTATAAAAAATGACACGTAAAAATACAATTTACCAAAGGTTTAAATCCAAATATGGGAAAAGATTATATTTTATGTAACATTGTGGACGCATGGACTACTAATAAGTTATAACCAATTAGCCCTTTGGACAAAGCACTTGAACATCAATTTGTAGAATTGCTTGAGAAACACCAAAACATTGTGCACAAGGTGTGTAGACTATACACCAACAATCAAGATGCGCATAATGATTTGTTTCAAGAAATTACCATACAACTATGGAAAGCCTACCCTAAATTTAGAGGAGAGGCCAAATTTAGTACTTGGATGTACCGGGTGGGCTTAAATACTGCGATTACATTGTATCGCAAATCGAAAAGAACCATCAAAACACAACAGTTTGAAACCATATCCTTTAAGATTAAAGCCGAACCGTATGATGATACCGAGGAGCAACAGTTAAAATTATTATATCAAGCAGTTCACCAATTAAATGATATTGAAAAAGCATTGGTGTTTCTTTATCTCGAAGATAAAAATTACAGCGAAATCAGTGAAACGCTCGGGATATCGGAAGTAAATGCTAGAGTAAAAATGAATCGAGTGAAGAAGAAATTAAGAACTGTGCTAAATCCGTGATGAGATGGATGAATTAGAATTATTAAAAAAAGATTGGCAAAAAAAGGCAAGATCTGAAGAACGACAATTATCAAGCAAGGAATTACATCCCATGTTATTTAAAAAGTCTTCTTCATTGGTAAAGACCTTATTTTATATCAGTATTGCAGAACTCATTTTTTGGGTGATTCTCAACAGCACCCCTTATGTCTCTTCCGAAGAATATCGCGCTGAATTGACCCATATGTATGGGAGCGATACCATTTTAAATTGCATAACTATTTTTAGTTATGCAGTAATTTTGATATTTGTGTATTTGCTCTACAGATCTTACAAAAGTATTTCGGTAACCGATACGGTTAAAAACCTCATGAAGAGTATTTTAAGAACTAGAAAGGTTATAAAATACTACGTAATATACAATTTGGTGGTCGCGTTTTTGGCAATGTGTTTTGCCCTTTACGAAACGGTTTATGAAAATCCAGAAGTTTCAGCAAAATTTGATCACTTCACCGATAAGCAAAAATTTATCTCAGCAATTATTATGGTTCTTGGCACCGTCATTTTTGTGGGCATCATTTGGGTATTCTACAGACTTATTTATGGCATTCTCTTGAGACGATTGAATAGGAATTATAAGGAACTTAAAAAACTTGAAGTATAAGGCGCTTAAACTTTAAGACTGTTATCTCATTGCATGACTCGTGCATAAAACATTCGGAAAACAAACACAACTCTACTGAAGATTGAAACCGATCTACCAATCTCTCAGTTCATTGTTCAAACGCTCCATTTCCTCCAATTCGTCACTAGGAATAACTTTTAGGAATGAAGGATGTTGCTCAATGGCATATTCGATTTTTTCAATGATAGAATCTACGGATTCATTATCGTAATCGATTTCCAGTGGGGCTTTTATTTCCATCGACTGGAAGATGTTCTTTTTCTTGACGCGCAAGCCTTTTTTATCAAAAGAGCGTCTAAATCCGTCAATGACTATAGGTACAACTATCGGTTTATAACGTCTAATAATATGGGCAGTTCCCTTTCTAATGGGTTTAAATGGTGTCGTGGTGCCTTGTGGAAAAGTGATTACCCAACCATCGTCTAAAGCCTTACCAATACTGGAGATATCGCTCATTTTTACTTGCCGGTTCACATCCTTGCCTTCGGCACGCCAAGTTCTTTCAATACTTATAGAACCCACATAAGCCAGAATTTTGGGGAGCAAGCCCGATTTCATGGTCTCCTTGGCAGCTACGTAATAAATATTCAATTTAGGATTCCAGAGATATCCAATGTTTTTAATGGAGTCATCCCGATTGCTCAAACTCGCATTGAACACGTGAAACATCGCAATAACATCGGCAAAATAAGTTTGGTGATTGGAAATGAACAGCACGTTGTTTTCAGGAAGGTTTTTTATAACCTCAGACCCTTCAATTTGAAGATCATTGAAACCTCGAAAACGTTGATGTGTCAATGCACCTAAAATACGAATCAACCATTTCTTAATAAATAATATATGCCCAAAAGGGTTTTTCTTGAATAATGCCATTCATTTTAATTAAAGCGGAATAACAAATCTACGAAAATCCGTTACTTATAATATGATTTTTAACAAGTCTTTTACCTCGCTCAACATCATGGCAGTCGCGCCCCAAACTACATGTCCGTTAAGTTTAAACGCAGGAACCGTCATTTCTTTTTGCAGTGAAGTCATTACATCTACCAAGATTGTATTCGTATCGTCTAAAAATTCAGTAAGAGGCACTTCAATCAAATCCTCAACTTCATCGTCTTGTTTGGCAAACATGGGTGTTTGGGCTATAAAGCCTATAAACGGACTTACCTTAAAGTCACTGGGCGGAATATATAATGGTGTCAAGGCCTTCAACACCTGCATGGCTGCAATGGGAACGCCTACTTCCTCAAAGGTTTCCCTTAGCGCAGTGTATTGCAAATTTTCATCGTCGTGTTCAACTTTACCACCTGGAAACCCCACTTGTGCCGAGTGCACGCCTTTATAGGTTTTTCTTAAAATCAATATCAAAAAGGTCTCTCCTTTATGGTCTGGATAAAACAAGGCCATAACCGCTGCCCTTCTGGCAGTTTTCATGTTTTCTCTGTTGGCTTCGATCAAATTTTCTCTAAAAGGTGGCGACATCTTAAACTGCGAAAGCTCTCCTGGCAAGGCTTCCGCAGCAATGGAAAAAAGTTTCGTTTTAAAATCTTCGAATTGCATAAATAATGAGTTGTTATCTGTGAATATACATCATACGAGATAACTAAAAAAACAAGCTCTCAATTTATTATATGTCCCAAAATTAAATCTTAAAAATCTTAAGATCCCCTTTGAGGTCCTTTTTTTGTTTCTATTAATCTTTCTATTTTTGTGAGATGCTAAAACCGTGCGCCATACCATACCTAAAATTAATTTGTTCATTTTGCATCGTCTTGATGCTGCTGAGTTGTAACGATTCCAATTCAAAAGTCAAACAAACAACTCCAAGTGAATCGGATATTGACAGTCTAAAGACCGAGCAAAGTTCTACTGAAACCCAAGATAGCATCGATGAGGATTCGAAGCGTGAATTCCCGTATTTAAATGCCAACAATGCTATGGAGTTCTTTCTTCAATATGAAAAGCAACATAAAGAAAATAAGGTGCGAATCGTTACTGATTATGGCAACATCGATATTTTATTGTTCAACGAGACCAAGTTCCATCGTGCAAATTTTATTTTTTTGGCCAAACAACACTATTTTGATCATACACAGTTTTATAGGGTTATCGAAAACTATATCATTCAAGGGGGCAGTACCGATGATCAAGATGTGATGGACAGACGAAGAGGCATTGGAAAATATCTATTGCCAACCGATACGGAACGCGGTTTTCACCATGACCGGGGCGTTATTTCCATGCCAAGTAGTGATCGAGACAATCCGTATAAATTGGCTTCGCCTTATGAGTTTTTCATCGTACTGCGCGATGTGCACGAATTGGATGGCGATTATACTATTTTTGGACGGGTGATTGACGGTCTGGACGTTGCGGACACCATTGCGAATGTCGATACCGACGATGCGGACTGGCCTTTGAAAAACGTGTATATCAAACGAATTGAAGTTTTGGAGTAAGGCCAAGGCTTTAGTCTTCGTGCTTCAGTATCTGTTCTTAATTTACTTTTCAGTTCCAATGGTGAGTTCATCTGCATTTTCACTATCTTGGAGACTACTAACCAGTACCTAAAAATCCATGATTTATAAAACCGTTCAATTGACACTCTTAAGCAGCCTATTTTTGATGATGAGCTGTAAAAACGAGACAAATTCCGAAGAAAAAATGGCAGATCACAATTCAGAAAATAGTTTATTAAAAGAATGGACCGGACCTTATGAAGGTGTGCCGGCATTTGACACTATGAAAGTCTCCGACGTGAAGGAGGCTATGGAAGAAGGTATGACGCGTGGTCTTAAAGACATTGATGCCATTGCCAACAATCCTGATCCCGCCACATTTGAGAACACGATTGTCGCTTTGGAAAGTGCTGCTGAAGACCTAGAACGGGTTTATACCTACTACGGAATTTTCAGCAGCAATAAGTCCTCCCCAGAATTTAGGGACATCCAAACGGAATTGGCCCCTAAACTCTCCGATTACCAATCGAAAATTTCACAAAACGCCAAACTCTTTCAACGTATAAAAACCGTTTATGAGGCTTCCCAGAACACCCCTTTAGCTGCCGATCAACAGCGCGTTGTGGATTTAACTTATAAGCAGTTTGAGATGAACGGTGCCAATCTCGATGCCGAAAAGAAAAAACGTTATGCAGAGATCAATAAGGAACTTTCGAAACTTTATACTAAATTTTCAAACAACGTGCTTCACGACGAAGAAAATTACGTCACCTATCTCAATAAAAATCAATTGGGAGGTTTGTCAAGTTCCTTTACCAAATCCGCAGCAAAAATAGCGACCGATAAAGGTGAAGATGACAAATACGCTATCACCAACACGCGTTCTTCCATAGATCCCTTCCTCACCTATTCTACCGAACGGGATTTACGTAAAATCGTTTGGACCAATTATTACAATCGCGGTGACAATGCAGATGCCTACGATAATAATGAGCTCATTGCAGATATTTTGAGACTGCGAAAAGAGCGTGTAGGACTTATGGGCTACGACAATTATGCCGAGTGGCGCTTGCAAGACCGCATGGCTAAAACGCCCGAGAATGCCATGAAACTTATGATGGCGGTTTGGCCAGCAGCCATTGCACGGGTTGATGAAGAAGTGGCAGATATGCAAGCCATTGCAGATGCTGAGGGAGATCATTTAAAAATCAAACCTTGGGATTATCGTTTTTATGCTGAAAAAGTACGCCAGAAAAAATACGATCTCGATAGTGACGAAGTCAAACAATACTTACAATTGGACAAGTTAACCGAAGCACTTTTTTACGTGGCAGGACGCTTATTTAACTACAAATTTACGCCGGTTGCTGAAGGCAGCGTGCCTGTGTTTCATCCCGACGTTAAGGTTTGGGAAGTGAGCGATAAAGCTAGTGGTAAATTCATTGGCCTGTGGTATCTCGATCCCTATGCGCGTGAAGGCAAACGTTCTGGAGCTTGGGCAACCACCTATAGGAGCTATACCTCGTACAAAGGAGAAAAAACCGTATTGGCCTCCAACAATTCCAACTTTGTTAAGCCAGCACCTGGCGAATCGGTTTTGGTCTCTTGGGATGATGCCACCACCTTTTTTCATGAGTTTGGGCATGCGCTGCACTTCTTTTCCAGTAATGTGAAATACCCCACCCTAAATAGTGGCGTAAGGGATTATACTGAATTTCAATCGCAACTTCTAGAGCGTTGGTTATCTACAGACGAGGTGATCAACACGTATTTGGTACATCACGATACGGGTGAACCCATACCTGCCAGTTTAGTCGCAAAAATTAAAAAAGCCTCTAAATTTAACCAAGGTTTTGGTACGACTGAATATTTGGCCTCTGCACTAATGGATATGAAACTGCATATGGCAGACCCAACGCATATCGATATTGACCAATTTGAGCGTGAAACGCTTAAAGATTTGAATATGCCCGAAGCATTGCCCATGCGCCACCGGACGCCACAATTTGGACACGTCTTTTCTGGAGAAGGTTATGCCACTGCATATTATGGCTACATGTGGGCCGATGTACTCACCGCGGATGCTGCGGAAGCTTTCGCGGAAGCTCCGGGCGGATTTTACGATCAACAACTTGCAGATAAATTGGTAAAATACTTGTTTGCACCTCGCAATTCTATGGATCCTGCAGAAGCGTATCGCCTATTTAGAGGTCGTGATGCAAACATTGAAGCCTTGATGCGCGATCGCGGATTTCCGTTGGCAAAGTAAATCTTATTGAAAAACATAATTTCACCATAACACCCAATTAGTGCTAAATTTTGAATAGCTAATTGGGTGTATTTTATGGTATAAACAATTAACTTTTAGGATTCTCATCTTATTATGATCTTACCGTGCAGACATTCAAATATATAAAACCCATGTTTTTTTAAAATCCTGAAAATGTTACTTGTGGGTGAGCACCCAAAGTTCAACTTCTTCAGAAGAGCGCCAATGTTGATCACGCTTGGTTTTTTCCGAAGCCACTTTTACAGATTTCTTTAAATGATTTTCCAATTGAAATCTACCACCATCCGCCAACTCCTGTTCAATGGGATGCGTTTTGGTCACCTTGGTTATTTGAGCTAAATTGGAAAATATGACTACGAGCTTTCCGTCTGGTAACAACCTTTTTTTTGCTTCTTCAAAAAATTCAGGAAAGAGATTTTTATCGTAATAAATGGCGGTGTCTATTCTGTCCAATTCGCGGGAAGCTGGCAACCAAGGCGGGTTAAAAACAATGAGTTCCGTTTGCTTTTCCCATGTTCCAAAAAGATGTCCAAAATCCAATTCAATTTTTCTGAAGAGCTTGGTATCTCCCATAAACTCCGTAAGCCCCACAATGGCATTAGGGTTGGTGTCGGTGCCGAACACCTTCTGAAAACCGTACTTTACCAGTTGAAAAGCGAGAATGCCACTTCCAATCCCAACATCTATTGCCGATTTTTTAGGTCCCGAATACCGTTTCAGCCAATTGTCAAAAAGTATCAAATGATCAAAACGCGTCGGAAAATAAGTTCCGTAGTAAGGCTGTAATTTATTGCGCAATACAGGTACTGCAACCCCGTTATTGTACCATTGCCAAGAACTATTTAAGCCTTGAACCTGTGGAAAGGACAACAGAAAATCGCCCAATTCTGGATATAGTTTTTTCAACCACCCAATATCTGGTGATTTTTTCACCTCTAACTTATGCCCCTTAATTTCTAAAAGGATAAGATTGGATAACTTAAAATAGGCCGAACGGTACGCGCGCTGTTCTTGAAAAGTGCTGTTAGGCAAGGTTTTTTTAAGATGCCTTTGCAACTCTTTTAAAAGCAGCATGCCATTGCTGTAAAATTCGGTTATTAAAACTGGCGTACCCGCTTCCAACAATTTAACTGTGGGTTCTACCGCTGTGTTGCGATCAAACACTTCTAGTTGTTGTCCCGTTATAGGAATTGGTTGTGGTTTATTTATGGTGATGTTTGTATGCATGAGCTTTTATTTTCGCTTAAAAAAAATCTATCAATTTGTAGATTTTCTCAATCGTATGTGATGATTAATTCATAGAAACGCAACAGCAATACGCGTTCCGTTGCATTTTTGATTATGATGGTGGCTGCCTTTTCTTAATGTATTCTTCTCCAAAACTTTACGAAAAGATGGTTATATAGCATAGCGCTTTAACTGGACCTCACGTGCAGTGTGATGTCATTCACTAAATAAAAGTTTGTAATCATTAAGAACGCGTTACTACCAGACATTCGGCATTTAGTTGGCCACTAGCGTTTTATTAATTATAAAAGACTTTAAAGATGAAAGCCTAGCACTTCGCTAAAGATATGCGAAAGGATAATTAACAGTAACGGATAAATTATACGACGCCAAAGATACCGTTAATAAATCCATAAAATGAGAATAGGTTTCTATTATATGCAATGAGCCTTCTAGATAACTTTAGTATCACAGCATCTTAAAAAAACTGCGACCCTAATTTTAAAATATATATGATTTTAATTTACTAAATTAGGAGTACCTCAAAACAGTTATCATAGTCTAATATGTGTAACCCAATTAAAATCTTACAGAATTGATTTACAAGCACTTCTCAATTTCTTGCCTGTTCATTTTAAGTATCTCTGTGTCATTTTCGCAAAATAAAACGGAGTTTAAATGGCCCAATGGTGCAAAAGCTGCCTTGTGTTTAACTTATGACGACGGACTCAAAAGTCACCTAAACACCGTTGCCCCTTTATTAAAGCGGTATAATTTTAAAGCCACCTTTTATCCAACGATGGCTTCTCCTTCGCTGTATGAAGATATGGATCAATGGAAGGCACTTACAAAAGACGGACATGAATTGGGCAACCACACCATGTATCATCCCTGTCAAAAATCTGAAAAGGGAATGGATTGGGTAAAAGCATACCATAATCTGGATGACTATACCTCCGAGCAAATTTCCGAAGAAATCTTATTGGCGAATACCATGTTAAAAGCCTTGGATGGTAAAGAGAACCGCACCTTTGCGTATCCCTGTGCTCATTTTTTTGCGGGTGGCAACAGCTACAAACCCTTTGTGTCTTCCCATTTTCTATCGGCAAGGGGCAGTTCTGGTGAGCGAAATGAGCTATTGAAACTGTCCGATATTGATTTGTACAATCTACCCTCCTGGGCACCAAACGGGGTTAGTTCGCAAGAACTCATCAGCTATATCCAAAATATTATTTTAACTGAAACATTTAGCACATTTACCTTTCATGGCATTGGAGCAGAACATTTAACGGTATCGAAAGAGGCCCTTGAAGCAATGTTGGAATTTTTAAATGAAAACCGAGCCGACATTTGGGTGGCAACGGTGGCTGAAGTCACTGCCTATTTATCAGCTTACCGTAAAAGTATGGGGGACTAACTGGAGATGAGCACCTTTTATTGATTGGAATACACTCTAAAAAACACTCAGTATCTTGATTAGAAAACAAAAACCTGAAAAGGAAAATGAACTTTAATTTTATGTAATTATGATGACCATTATTATAGTTGTTATTGTCACAGGAGCACTTATTATTGGTGCCATTTGGGGGATTTACGGAAAATTATCAAAACCTACTGAAGGCTTTTTGGTTGCTATGGCAGGCGGGGCACTTTTGGTGTCTGCTCTTTTAGAATTGATAGAACCTGCGCTGAATAACAATTCTGTTCCCATTACCTTAGCCATTGTTTTTGCTGGAGCAATATTATTTACAATTTTGGATTATTTGGTGAAGAAAAAATGGGGGTCCAATAGCGGAGCTGGTTTGTTGGCTGCCATAACTCTCGATGGCATCCCAGAAAATCTAGCGTTGGGCGTGGCATTAATAGGTGCGAGTCCGTTATCGGTGGCTGCGCTTTCGGGTTCCATACTCTTGTCAAATTTACCCGAGGCAGCTGGTGGCGCAAAAGACATGTCTAAAAATGAAGTGTCCAAAAAGAAAGTATTATGGCTCTGGATAGGTACTGCCCTATTACTTTCGGCAGCAGCATTGTTGGGCCATTTTTTACTGGCAGATGCTTCCGAAGAATACTTGAATTACATTAAATGTTTTGCGGGCGGTGCGGTGGTTGCTTCGCTAGCTTTGGAGGTATTTCCCAAATCATTCAAGGAAGATAGCTATTGGTCTGGTCTTGCTACAACCATCGGTTTGATTTTGGCTCTGTATTTGAACAGTTTGGGTACATAAATAAGGTATCTTTTCTGAAATTATAAAGTGAATCAATTTACTTGCTTCCTTTATCTTCACCTTCAGAAAACATTAAATTAAAAAGAAATGTTCGCAGCTTTAAGAGCAATTCAGTATCACAGTGCGCTCTTAAACTAATAAAACGATTCCTACACACTCAAAACCTTGAACCTCCCCTTAAATGAATAATATTATGACGACTATTCCTTAAGCTGAGTCTTTTATTGGTTCATATTCTTCACCAGTAAGCCCCAAATTTTTGTTACTGTTATAAGTAAACATAAACCTTTTTTCACAACGGAATGCGCCATCCAAATCTATTCCTCTTTCTTGTAGAGACTTGGCAAACTCAAATTAAAACGTACTGCCAATAAACGTGTTACAATAACTATTAAGGCAGCCAGTACAAATACAAAATGAGAATCCCCCATAAATTTTAGCATCAAAAAGTAACTAAACCCGCCCAAGATACAGGCTGTGGCATAAATCTCCTTACGTTTAAAAATCACTGGAATTTCATTACAAAGAATATCCCGAATCACACCGCCAAAACAAGCAGTCATAGTACCAAGCGCGATACAAATAATAGGCTTGAGCCCAGCTATTAACCCGGTTTCAATACCAACTACAGTGTACAAACCTATCCCAATGGTATCAAATAAAAACAATGAGGTTCTCAAGTAATTGAGTTTGCGACGCAAGAGGACAGCAAAAAATGCTGAGCCTATAATCACATACACATACGTCATGTTACGCATCCAAGACACAGGTGAAATACCAATCATCATATCACGCAATGTACCGCCACCAACTGCTGTTACGAAAGCAATAATGAGCACGCCAAAGGCATCCATGCGTTTATCCAATGCCACAAGAACACCAGAGATGGCAAAGGCAATGGTACCAAAAATATCGATTATATGAAAAAACATACGCCACACTTATTTTTGATGGCACTTTTAGAACCATCGGTTAAAAAAAACCGAGGTTCAAATGACTCTCGGCAGCTATTTTGAGTGCAAAACTACAACAGTTTTAGAGCATTAAAAACTGGTTTGTGAAATATATAACTTGTGAGTTTTTAACATAAAACTACCGGTAGTTGTTGAAGTGTAACTCTGGATTTTATTGAGATCTTAGCTTGAGAGAAAATCAACAGACCAATAGAAGTTTTGACGTTGTGAAACCTCTAAAGAACAATGTAATTATCCATTTAGTGCTTACGAAAAAGAATACAAACCTTACTAATTACATACTTTGCGTATAATAATTGTAATCCTTTAAGATCACATCTATAAACCGAATGTCTTCCTCATTATAATCCTTAATCCCCACCACCTCTACGATCTTTTTCCTAAGTTTTACCAAGGTTTCGTAGTCTCGAGACGCTTTCGCCTTCAAAAAGGTTTCTTTGATGATGCGGGCATCATTATCAGATAATTTAATAACGTTGGGATAGGTTGGCGTATAATCGTCGTCTAGTTCCTCTAAAATGGTATGACTAATATTGACGTTGTTTTTTAAAGTAATCACCGAAGTTCCTGCAGTCATATCGCCCAATCGCTGACTTTTTTTACTGGTCACAATTGTAATTAAGGCGACCACGCCAGACATCATGTTCAAATCGATAATTCTAAAAAACCAGCGAATCACGTAATCGGCCAATGACGCTTGATATCCGTCTATCTTGACCACCTTGATTTTCATAATGCGTTTTCCAGGGGTTTGACCATCAAGCCAAGTTTCAAAAAGGAGGGAATAAAACACAATTGGCATGAAGAATATAGCATAAACCGCCATTTTAGACCATTGATCCATCTCACTTACCATAGCATCAATTTGGAAGTAATTGAACATCAACTGATAAGTCACTACGCCATAAGCCAACTTTATGATCATATCAATGATAAATGCTAAAATACGCTCTCCAACGCTGGCTGCGATGAAATTAATATTAACATTTTGAGTGGTGTTTATTTGTAACTCTACCATTAATTGCTTTAATTTGAAAGTGTATGAGAGAAGTCGCTTTTATTAAACAAAATAAGGAAAAATGGCTCAACTTTGAACAGGCCATCTTTGGAAAAAACCTTAAGAATCCTGACGAGCTGGCTTCCCTTTACATTCATTTGGTCAATGACCTCTCTTACGCACAAACGTATTATCCCAAAAGTAAAACAATTCTTTATTTAAACAACTTAGCTGCAAAGGCTTTTCAGAAAATATATAAGACCAAGCGTGAAGACACCAATCGCTTTCTCCATTTCTGGAAGGTTGAAGTCCCCTTGATTGTTTATGACTATAGGCGCTATGTTTTATATGCCTTTTTAATTTTTTTGAGCTTCGTGGCCATTGGGGCACTTTCCGCAGCTTACGATGACTCTTTTGTAAGGTTGGTTTTAGGCGACAGCTATGTGAACATGAGTTTGGAAAATATTGAAGCTGGCGATCCTGTAGCAGTTTACAAAAGCGGAAGCAATTGGGGCAGTTTTATTGGCATTACCCTCAACAATCTTTATGTGGGCATTAAATCCTTTATCTACGGTGTTTTTGTGGGTTTAGGAACTGCGATGATCATGTTGTATAACGGGATTATGGTTGGGGCTTTTCAATATTTCTTTTACAAGGAAGGTGTACTTTGGGAAAGTGTTAGAGGCATTTGGATTCATGGGGCCATGGAGATTTTCGCTATCGTCATCGAAGGTGCTGCAGGCCTTATCCTTGGTGCGAGTATTTTATTCCCAAAAACATTTTCCAGAATGGCCTCTTTTAAAATGGGAGTGAAAAACGGAGTGAAAATTTTGATCAGTACGTTTCCATTTACCGTAGCTGCAGGCTTTTTGGAAGGTTATGTCACCCGCTACTCCAACACGATGCCTAATTGGCTCTCGGTAGGGATTATTTTAATTACCTTAAGTTTAATTTCATTCTACTATCTTATTTATCCATTTTTACTTAACGCTAAACTAAAGAAAAACCATGCAATTATATAAATCGAGAGGTTTTGGTGATTTTTTTCAAGACACGTTTACTTTTTTGAAACTAAATGGAAAACACCTATTCAAGAACTTTTTCATCATCAACGGGATCTTTTTATTGATTTTGGTGGTGCTGGGTTATTTCTTCACTAAATTTTATTCTGAAGTGATTTTTGGGGGTATTCTTAGTGGCAATACCGTAAATATCGATAATTATTTAAATGAGAATGCGGGTCTATTTATAGCGTTTATCGTCATATTTATTGTTGTGGGTTTAATGGCTACGGTTATTGCCTATGCGTTTGTACCCATTTATATGAAATTATACAATGCGTACGAAGGCAACAACTTTGGCGCCAAAGAACTTATCGACGCCTATAAAGCCCACATGGGCAGCATCTTTACCTTTTTGGTATGTGGCATTTTAATAGCAATCCCCACTCTAATTATTTCATGCATCGTAGGGTTTATATTAACCATTACCATCATTGGCATTTTGGCTTTGCCATTGCTCATTGGGGCTGTGAGCTTATTTTACCAAATGACGCTTATGGAATATCTCAAGAGAGAACGCAGCATTTGGGATAGTTTTGGTTATTCCTGGCAGCTCATCACTACTAAATTTTGGGCAGCAATCGGCTCTGTTGGGCTGTTTTATCTCATGAGTTACGTGGTTCAAAATATCATAGCCTTCATTCCCTACGTTTTTGGCATGGTGAGCATCTTTACATCGGCAGAGTCTGGAAACCAAATAAATCCACAAGATGTGGGCGCGACGATGACGGTGATCATGTTGGCCATTTTTTTCCTCACCTTTTTGGTAAGTTCGGTCTTAAATGTGATTCTTCAAACCAATCAGGGCGTTGTTTTTTATAGTTTGAAGGAAGATAATGAGAACGTTAACACTAAGAGCGTCATAGATCAAATTGGTTCTGGTGAATAGGGTTCTAAAATTACATATCATTTTTCTGTTCTTCGGAATTAGCGCGCTTTTAAATGCAACAAGCATTAAGCAAGACCTTCCAGAAGCTGTAATTGTAGACCAGCCTATCAAAAAAGACACGGGACCTTTAGAGCTGCGTTCATACCAAGACCTCAGGGAGCAGTATAGCGGTAAGGATTTTGTTTACGAAAGAAGCGTTGCCAATTCGGGCTGGTGGACACGTTTTAAACAGTGGCTCAGCGACTTTTTTAAAAACCTTTTCGATTTCCAAACCGATGCCCAGGCTTCCGATTTTACAGATATGGCCTTAAAGATTTTCTATATCGTCATTTTTCTACTGGTCGTGTTTTTTATCGTGAAGGCGATTATCAACAAGGAAGGCAAATGGGTATTTGGCAAATCAAGTGATAAGCGCATCATTCCGGTGAGCGATATTGAAAATAACATTCACAGTACCAATTTCAAGAGCATCATCGCAGAAGCTGAGGCTCAAGGTAATTATCGACTGGCCATTCGATTTTATTATTTATGGTTGTTGAAGCAGCTTTCCGAGCGCGAACTTATTGCCTACGATGCCGAAAAAACCAATAGCGACTATTATAACGAAATTGCTTCCGAAGTCACAAAAAAAGAATTTTCATACACCTCCTATCTTTATAATTACATCTGGTATGGGGAGTTTGACATTGATCAAATTCAGTTTCAAAAAGCAAAACATGCGTTTTCAAAATTCTTAAATTCATTAGGCGCATGAGCAAGACCTTAAAAATATATTTGAGCTTATTGTTGCTGTTGTTCATAGCCATCATTGCGGTGGAATTTTCGACACCGCCTCCAATAAACTGGACTAAAACGTTTAACGAAACCCATAAAATACCCTACGGAACTTTTGTTTACCATGACCAACTAACCACCTTATTCCCAAACAGTAAAGTGCGTGATATTAAAGTATCACCTTACGAATATTTTGACGACTATTACAGTTGGGCAGATAGTTCTTATTTAACCACAGGCACCTATATTTTAATAGACCAGCAAGCCAACATAGATAATACCTCTGCCCAGGAACTTTTGGATTTTGCTTCCCATGGAAATGATATTTTCATCTCCAGTAATTATTTTCCACCAAAGTTTCAGGACTCTTTGCATTTTCATTTGCACAACAATTATAATTTTAAGGGCAAAGCAGAATTGAGCTTTACCAATCCACGTTTGTTAAATGACTCCATCACTATAGAAAAAGGCATTAGCAACATCTATTTTTCTGAAATTGACACCTTAAATACTACCGTTTTGGGTTATCAAAAATTGGCAGATAGTGCTTACGTTAATTTTATAAAGGTGCCTTGGGGGGATGGCGCCATTCTATTACACATGCAGCCCATTGCTTTTACAAATTACCATTTGCTCAAGAAATCGAATGCTAAATATGCAGCTGGCGTTATGTCTTATTTGAGCGACGACAGTATTTATTTTGATTCACGAAACAAATCGGTGCGAGAATTGGGCGATTCACCCCTGCGCTTTGTACTCAACAATCCACCATTACGTTGGGCTTGGTATTTGGCATTGATAACGACATTGCTGTTTATGATTTTTAATGCCAAACGGAAACAACGCATCATCAAGATCATTGAACCTGTTAGAAATACCACCGTAGAATTTACAAAAACTATTGGCAATCTCTATTACGAGACCAAGGACCATGACAATCTCATAGAAAAGAAAATCACCTATTTTTTAGAGTACATTCGCAGAGTATACTTTTTGGATACCCAATATTTGGATGAAAAATTCAGTAAGAATCTCGCTCAAAAATCTGGAAAGGAATTTCAAGACGTCAAAAAATTAATTAACCAAATTGTGTTTTTAAAAAGTAAAACATCTTGTAACGAAGATGATTTATTGAGACTGAACAGCGCAATTGAAGATTTTTACAAACACTAACGATATGGAACATTTAGATGACCAGCACCATGATGCAGCAACGCCAAACAAATCCCAAGAGGAATTTGACGAAACGCCATCGCCCATGCCAGAAGAATCACAACCCGTTGAAACAGATACTACCGATCTCAATTTTCAGAACCGTATCGATTTAACCGAGCTCTCTAAGGGCGTGGCGCTTATAAAAAATGAAATTAGCAAGGTCATTGTAGGCCAAAAAGGCATGATCGATATGCTCATTGCCTCCATTCTCGCCAACGGGCACTCGCTTATTGAAGGGGTTCCTGGAGTCGCTAAAACGATTTCAGCTAAATTGTTGGCGAAGTCATTGGATATTGGTTTTAGCAGGATTCAGTTCACGCCCGATTTGATGCCAAGTGATATTTTGGGAACTTCCGTCTTTAACATGAAAACCACAGAGTTTGAGTTCAAGGAAGGCCCTATTTTTTCGAACATGATTCTTATAGACGAAATTAACAGAGCGCCCGCAAAAACGCAGGCTGCACTTTTTGAAGTCATGGAAGAGCGCCAAATCACCATCGATGGTAATAAATTTATATTAGACCTTCCGTTTATCGTTTTGGCAACCCAAAACCCTGTAGAACAAGAAGGCACCTACCGTTTGCCAGAGGCACAGTTAGACCGTTTTCTTTTTAAAATAGATATCGATTACCCAAATGTAGAGGAAGAAGTTGAAATTCTAAATCGCGAACAATACTTGAGAGGTGCCTCAAAAACAGATCAAATTACTGCGCATTTGAGCAAGGAACAGATTAATCATTTTCAGGATTTGGTAACCCAAATTAAGGTGGAGTCGCATTTGATCAAGTACATCGCCGATATGATTGTGAACACGCGTAATAATCCGTTTTTGTATTTGGGCGCATCACCTAGAGCCTCTATCGCCATATTAAAGGCAAGTAAGGCCTTTGCAGCGATGGACGGACGTGATTTTGTAACTCCCGAAGACATTAAGCGCTCGGCGATCCCTGTGTTGCAGCACAGAGTCATTGTTACCCCAGAACGTGAAATGGAAGGTGTAACGACCAAACAAATCATTAAACAAATCATTGAAGCTGTTGAAATACCGAGGTGATGTTTAGTTGGCAATTTGAAGCACTAAAAATTCAATTTAAAACCAGAACCATCATTAACTGAATAACAATAAACCTCAAACCTAGAACCCAGTCGCGTGAAATTCATAAAACCCTTTTACATACAAAACCGATTCTTCTATGCCTGCATTGGCATCATGGTTCTATTTGTGCTGAGTTTTGTGTTTCCGAGGTTATTTAACATTGTAAAGGTCATGTTGTTGCTTCTAGCAACCCTAACGTTGCTGGATGGCATCATTTTATTTTCGGCAAAGCGAGGGGTGATTGGTAAACGTGTGTTACCCGAGAAACTTTCGAATGGCGATGAAAATCCCATTCAATTGGAAATCTCTAATTATTATACATTTAAGGTTAACGTGAAAATAATTGATGAAATTCCAGAGCAATTTCAAGTTCGGAATTTTGAAATACTGAAAGCCTTAGACGCTTCGACAACCTCAACGTTAGCATACAAACTACGTCCTGTAGAACGTGGCGCCTATCATTTTGGTACGCTTAATATTTATGTGTCTTCTGTTTTTGGTTTGATTGCCAGACGCTTTAAAACTGATGGCGATGCCATGGTGCCCACCTACCCTAGTTTTATGCAATTGCGCAAGTACAACTTGATGGCGATTAGCAACAACCTGCACCAATATGGCATCAAGAAAATAAGAAAGATTGGCCATACCATGGAGTTTGAACAAATCAAGGATTATGTTTTGGGAGACGATTTACGCACCATTAATTGGAAAGCCACTGCGAAGCGCAATCAATTGATGGTAAATCAATTTCAAGATGAAAAATCACAACCCATTTATTCGGTTATCGATAAAGGGAGAGTCATGAAAATGCCCTTTGACGGACTTACTTTATTGGATTATGCCATCAACGCCTCGCTTGTTATCTCGAACGTGGCCCTAAAAAAACATGATAAGGCGGGCATTTTAGCCTTCTCCAAACGCGTCGAAAATATTGTTGTCGCCGAGCGTCGTACCTCTCAAATGAATCTCATTTTAGAAACCCTTTACAATGTTACCACCGATTTTTATGAGAGCGATTTTAGTAGGTTGTACGCCGATATTAAACGAAACATCAAGCAGCGCTCACTCATGTTGTTGTATACAAATTTTGAAACTTTGGATGGCTTGCACCGACAAATTCCTTATTTAAAAGGGATTGCAAAAAATCATCTGTTAGTTGTAATTTTCTTTAAAAACACCGAGCTCAACAGCATTATCAATAATAAAGCAGAAACCGTACAACAAGCCTATGATAAGGTTATTGCCGAAAAATTTGCCTTTGAAAAGCGCCTCATCGTGAACGAACTTCAAAAATATGGGATTCAGTCTATTTTAACCACCCCTCAAGACCTTACTCTCGATACCATTAACAAATATCTGGAAATTAAGGCGCGAGGCTTACTATAACAATTCCGCATAAAAAAAACGCCCTACTATTCAGTGCAGAGCGTCTTCAAGATAAATGTTATAACAATTATTTTAGAAATGAAATGGTTAACGGATACCTTGGGCTTTCCCCATTGCTCGCTTTTATCGCGTTGATAATTGGGAAAATTAAAGATAAAATACCTAGAACTATTAGTGCCGGAATGCCTACTAAAATAAAGATCAAAGGAATACAGATTAAACAGTAAATAAAGACACTAATCTGAAAATTGATAATGTGTTTCCCCTGTTCATTCATTTGGTACACATTTTCCTTTTGTGTGGCCCAGATAATCAAAGGCACAATTAAGCCTCCAAATCCGGTGATAAATGTCAATAACTGACTTAAATGTGTTAAAACGATAAGTTGCTTGTCTTCTCTCATGATTGCTTGGTTTTAAATGGTCTCTATAAATAAGACGCATCAACAACGCATTTGTTACAGCACTCGTGATATACACGCAACTATTTGGTGCTAAGTATATGTTTTACTCAAAACAACACGTATTTTTATAATCTTATGGATGCTCTAACCCAAATCGTTTTAGGTCCAGCAGTTGGCGAGGCTGTTTTGGGCCGAAAAGTTGGCAATAAGGCCATGCTCTATGGCGCAATCGCAGGCAACATCCCAGATTTCGATGTGCGGACTCTCAATTTACCGTTATGGAGAATGGCTAAGACTTTCTTGTTTTTTTTGTATCCTTAAATAGACACCAGACCTTTACCATAGAATACCATTTTATCCAATTGTGAAAGTTGCTCTTTAATTTGTGACAATTGCCTAAAGTAGTTTTATTGTTTCGTTTTCAACAGATTATTTATTCGTGTTGCCATATAGAGCATTTCCCTTGGAATGCTGTTTATATCTGTAAAAAGTAATTCAATCTTACTTTTTATGGTGTCGTTGGTGGAAACATTTTCCAGGTATATTTTAAAAGTGTTCTCATTGTTGGACTCTAAAGATTGTGTAGATTTTGGGTACACAATCCAATTACCCGAACCGTAATCAATTTTAGAGGACATTGGATTTTTGCCACGTGCATCTTTTATGCTGAAACCATATTCTTTTAATATTTCAAGTTTTGACATAGGTTCAATTTTGGGTGTAACGCCTGCAGATTGGATGTTGAACCTCTCACTATGACCATAATATATCATACCTGTTTCAAACCAAATCATTGCGAGTTGGCTAATTTCTTGGTTAGAATCGTCAATAAAAAGCAGATCAACCTTTTGGCTATCTTCCAACTTCTTGAAAACTAAAAAAGCAACTTGGTCAATCTGTTTTAGTCGATCCATAGAAATTTCTGGGAATGAATGGCCAATTTCCACTACGGATTTTTCAATGTTGTTCTTGAGTGCTTGTGCTTGAATTGCTTGCTGAAAGCAAAGCAAAAACACTACGATAGGAATTAGTTTTATTGTGTTCATAATTACATATGGTTAGATTACTATATTTATTTATCGCAATAAAACGATTAATGTTTAAAAATTTTTTCAGCAACACTCATTCTTTGATAAAAAATCCTGATCTAAAAACTTGAACATTATTTCTTTCATCTTTACCCCGTTCTCAGAATTTATGCAATAACCAACCTTCATTCCTTCAACTGTTACTTTGATTAATCCTAAAAAATTTTAGGTCTTTAAATGCTGGGCGCTTGTTGGTCGCGCCAACCCGATTTCTTTTATTAGATCACCCACAAAACAAGCAACAATTTTAAATAGATATTGTAGGATTGCTACCCTAGCAGGATGCCCAAACGATTAACAAAAACCGAAATTCGGTTTTGTTGTTCTATAAACATTTCTGTTTTGGCTAATCCCATTTTTTTATATTGGTTCATTGCAATATTACGATTAATATCTTAAGTCTCCAAATATTTTTATCGCGGATAAGTTAAAACACCTGTTTTATTTTTTTTTTGACGTTGGACTCGAATGTGCTGTTTGAGAGGCTGGTTTTATTTAGCTTGCGGGTAATACCATATTATGGAATGCCAACGGAGAAACCTAGAATGCCTATTTAATAGGAAATTGTTCGTTTTTTGACAGCAAGCCAATTCATTTAGAGATTTATCCTAAAAACCATCACTTGCTCGTTAATTTTAGTGAGAACCCCAAAGTGAAGCAGATGATTGCTATTTCCGAAGGTTGGTATACCATTTCCCAAATTAACGGTCAATTGAATTACAACGATTTACAATTCGGTCTGGTGAGTTTAAAGACAGGGGCGGAAAATTTTGTATTTCAGTATAAAATTGAGCAGAATGCCGACGGAAAGGTATCGTTTGCTGAAGTACCTAAAAACAGTAATGATGGGAAGCAATTACTCATTGCTTTGTGGTCTCGACTTCAAGGAAATTGGACTTTACTTTTCTTTCGTAACACTATAAAAAGTTCTTTGCCTTTTCGTTTTTCGATAGAATTATAACAATCTTCCATCACATCGATATGAAATAAAGGCTTAAAAGTGTTGAGATAATCTCTTTTATGACCACCAAATGGCGGATGCTCCGTGTATAATGCCTGGTTAAATAATAAACCCACTAACTTTCCTTTTTCTGAAAGTAAATCGGTCATTTGTTCAACGTAAGCTAATCTCAAAATCGGGTCCAACGCACAAAAAAAGGCCTGTTCCAGTATTAAATCATAATTCCCTTTCAGTTTAAAAAAATCACCATGTATTAAGTGTTTTGAAGGAAAATCAGGAACTTTGTCTTGAAAATTCTGGATTGCGGTAATTGAAAGGTCTATAACAAACACATTTTGGAATCCATTATGAAATAAATACTCCGCCTCATAAGCATTACCAGCCCCGGGAATTAGAATATTCAAGTTCTTGTTTTTAAGTTGGTCTATGTATGCCTTTAGCGGTGGTGACACCACTCCCAAATCCCAACCGATATCTTGATTTTTAAAACGGTTGTCCCAATAGGCTTCCGAAAATTCTTCCATATCATGTATTCTTTAAAATAATTAAACACGCAACTACGAAGGCTGTCTATTTTTTAAAAACTTTTAAATTTTTCGATTCTTGAACTCATCGCGCTATTTCAATTTTTAAAAGTGAAATGATCTTGGAGCTTCTAACTTTTAAAATTCAAAAAAAGAAGTTTCTGTAAATGCATGAAATTGCTTTCCTTTTTTATTGCGACTCATGGCCAAGCCCGTAAATTCACTAAAGGCTGGTAAAATCAACTGGGACGCAGATATCTCATAACAGGGAAGCTTAATTTGGGGCCTTCCCTTTTGCCGAATGCTCACCCCTGGGTGCAAATGCCCGGAAATAGAAAAATTACCCGACACTTTTGGCTCATGTATAAATTGAAAAGGTTCCAAGACCAATTCCTTTTGGCAACAGGAGATTTGAAACTTCTCGTAAATGGCATCCTTCAATCGGTCGTGATTGCCCTTGATTAAAATAATCTCGAGCATCGCATTGTCTTCTCGCCACTGCTTAAAATCGTCCATATCGGTATTGATTTCCGCATGAAACAGATCACCCACCACAATAAGTTTGTGCACTTGGTATTGTTCTACCAAAAAAGACAAGCGTTGCAAATCCTTCTGTTGCACGTTTGACGAAATGGGAATGCCATGTCTACGGAAGTGGGCCGATTTACCAATGTGCAAATCCGAGACCACAAGCGCTTGTTCCTTCTCCCAATGCAATGCCCGCAAATTGGTGAGGGTTAATTGCTCGCCTTCTATTGTAATTTGCTGTTCTACTAAATTCATTTTTTACGCTTACTATAGGCTTCTTTTTGAATACGTTGAATCCGTTTGTCTAATTTTTCACTACTAAGCGACTGCCTCAAACTATCAACTTTTATAGGGAAACTTAACGGTGTAAAGGTATTTGATTTTTTAATAATGAGCTTGCTGTTGTGAATGCGATTAAAAGCGTCCTTGAGTCGCACTTCTTCCAGTTGCTGGTCAAATACTTCGGAATAGGCCTGACGAAGCAGCAAATTGTTGGGTTCATGATCTTCCAAAACCCTAAAAATCAATCCGGAGGAAGATTGCAAACTTTTATTATTTCTATTGGCACCTGGCATCGACTGCACCACCAACCCTGAAATTACCGCAATATCCCGAAATTTTCGAGAGGCCATTTCCGCAGCATTAATGCTAGCGACCACATCATCCATTAAATGTTCTTTGCTCAAAATATCACGAACGTTCGTCTCATTCAAAGGAATTTCTTGATCACTCAACAATTCAAATCCGTAATCGTTCATGGCAATTGTAAAGGTCAAAGGCTTAATTTTACTAATGCGATAGGCAATCAACGCCGAAATGACCTCATGCACCAAACGCCCTTCAAACGGGTACATGAACAAGTGAAAGCCTTCCTTGGTGTCTATCATTTCCACCAGAAACTCATCTTCCCTAGGAATATGTGAAAACTCACTTTGACGTGCAATGAGCGGATGCAAGAATCGCAATTCGCGCTCGCGGATGCCAGGGTTGAGCGCGTCACTCAACTTCTTCCGAAGCAATTGACTCAGGTACGAACTTAAGGGCAAGCGCCCTCCCAACCAACTTGGAGAAATGGCTTTTTTGGCCTTAGACATTTTCACAAAGACCGTCATATCCTTAATCTGCAATAATTCCAAAACCCGACCCGCCAATATAAAGCTATCGTTCGGTTTTAATTTTGAAATAAAATACTCCTCAATCATCCCAATATAACCGCCAGACATGAATTTTACCCGCAACATGGCATCGCTTACAATGGCTCCAATATTCATGCGGTGCAACATGCTAATGCGTCTAGATTTGACTTTGTACACCCCGTCGTCGTCCAAAAACACCTTGTGGAATTCCTCATAAGACTTCAGGGTGTTGCCACCAATGGTAATGAATTGAATTGCCCAAGCAAATTCATCTTCAGTGAGAAATGAAAAAGCGTGGGTTTTTTGAAGCATTTGAAACGTGTCTTCTGCCTTAAACCCTTCGCCCACCGCCAGGGTTACCATAAATTGAACCATCACATCAAAAGACATAACCATGGGTTCTCTGGCTTCTACTTTTTGTTCTTGAACCGCTTCCTTGAGGGCACCAGCTTCAATTATTTCTAAAGAATGGGTAGGGATTAAATATATTTTTGACACCTCATAGGGAGAATGCCCACTTCTACCAGCACGTTGCATAAAGCGCGCCACGCCTTTAGCAGACCCAATTTGGATAACGCAATCTACAGGTTTAAAATCGACCCCCAAATCTAAGGAGGAGGTGCACACGACCGCTTTTAAAATTCCTTCGGAAATACTATCCTCAATCCAATTACGCAATTTTTTGTCGATAGATCCATGATGGATGGCCAAAAGTCCGGCGAGATCGGGGTCTGCTTCCAAAATGATTTGGTACCATAATTCGCTTTGCCCTCGTGTGTTTGTGAAGATGAGCGTCGTTCGATTTTGATGGATAATGGGAATGATTTTTGACACCATGCTCCTTCCCAAATGGCCCGCCCAGGGGAGAACCTCAACTTCGTCTGGCAACACCGGAATGACCTTTATTTTCTTCTTTTGCTTCGCCTTGATCATTACCGTTTTCTTTTCCGAATAAGGAATTAAAACCTTGGCAGCTTCGTCTAAATTTCCAATGGTAGCGGTGATCCCCCAAATTTTGACCGCATGTGAAATAGACACCAACCTGGCCACCGCCAATTCTGTTAAAATTCCGCGCTTATTGCCCAAGAGTTCGTGCCACTCATCTACTGCAACGCAGTTTAGGGTTTTAAACCATCTCGAATTCTTTTTCTGTGAAAATAGCAAGTGTAAGGTTTCGGGGGTTGTTATTAAAACATCTGGCATCAAACGCTCTTGTTGTCTACGCACATTCGTAGGCGTGTCGCCATTTCTTACTGCTACTTCCCAATCGAGACCAATCTGTTCTACTGCAAGCGCCATGGCTTTCGCCAAATCCTTTGCCAAAGAGCGCAACGGACTTACCCATACCAATTTGAGCCCTTTTTTGTATTGTTGGGGATGATTGAGGTAATCTATAACCACCGCTAAAAACACCGAAAAGGTTTTGCCAAAACCCGTGGGCGCCACTACCATCCCACTGTAACCTTTGCCATATTTTGCCCAAGTTTGTTCTTGAAACTGAAAAGGCGTATTGCCATGGGTCGCCATCCAATCGCTTATAATTTTATAGCCTTCGGAATTTTGAAATATTTTGCTCACTTTGGGGACAGAATCAATTGTTTTACACTTTCTATCGTATCAATGTCCTCAACAGGTTTGTCTTTACGCCATCTTGAGATTCTTGGAAATCTCAAGGCAACGCCCGATTTATGACGGTTGCTCAAGGCGATGCCTTCAAAGGCAATTTCGAACACCAACTCCGGTTTTACCGTTCGTACCGGACCAAATTTCTCTATGGAATTCTTTTTAACGAATCGGCTTACTTCTAAGATTTCTTCATTGGTCAACCCTGAATAGGCTTTGGCTACCGTTACCAATCCATCGTCCTTTTTAACTGCAAAAGTATAATCGGTATAATGTGAACTTCGTCTTCCGCTTCCTTTTTGGGCGTAAATCATTACCGCATCAATGGTGAGTGGATCTACTTTCCATTTCCACCAGTCTCCTTTTTTTCGACCGGTATGGTAGGGCGATTGTTTCTGTTTGAGCATTAAGCCCTCGCTGTCTTTGGTTCGAGCTTCCGCACGAATTGGAATGAGTTCCTGCCAGGTTTGGGCTGAAATAATTTCAGAAATAAATAAAGTTTTATTATTGGTGTTTTCCGAAGTGAACAAATTTTCTAACAAAATGCGTCTTTTGGATAAAGGCTGTTCTCGAACGTCTTTCCCGTTCCATTCCATAAGGTCATACGCATAAAAACCGATAGGGACCTCTTCCAAGAGTTTTTTAGTCACGTTTTTACGATTTAAACGCTTTTGAAGGTCGTTGAACAATAAAATCGCGTTATCCTTTAAAGCTAAAATTTCACCATCAATCACAAAATCGCCTTTTAATTTTTCGATGGCTGCGACCAACTCAGGAAATTGTTGTGTGACCAATTCCTCACCTCTAGACCAGATAAAAATCTCGTTGTTCCGTTTTACAATTTGTCCGCGAATGCCATCCCATTTGTATTCTACCTGCCAGTCGTGTACGTTGCCCAATTCGTCCAACTCCTTTTCCAAAGCATAAGCCAAACAAAATGGATACGGTTTGGAATTGTCATAATTGATGTGCTCGCCTTTTAAAAGGTCGTCAAAGCTAATTTCATTAAGATCCCAATTACCGATAATACTGTGCATGAGCTGGTTGGCCTCAATACCAGAAAATTTTGCCAACGCATTGACTAAGGTCTTTTTAGAAACGCCCACCCTAAAACTACCACCAATCAGCTTATTGAAAATGAGACGCTCCTGAACCTCCAGTCCCGACCAAGCCTCACGAACAAAAGCTTCTTTTTCAGCATCAGATTTCGATTTTTGATCCACAATATCTTGCATCCATTCGCTAAAAGTTTTTTCGATATGGTGGGTGGGTTCTGGTAAAAGCAGCGCCATCGTCTCTCCCAAATCCCCTACGGTGCTGTAACTTTCTAGAAAAAGCCATTCGGGAATTTTAGTGATTTCCATACACCATTGCTTCATCAAAGTTGTTTTTACAGGACGTTTGGGACGTTTTCCCGTAAAAATAGCAATGAGCCAAAGTTTATCCTTATCTGGCGCGGTTTTAAAATAGTCTACAAAGGCAGCGATTTTGTCGTTGGTTTTATTGGTAATTTCCACCGCACTTATAAGCTTTGAGAAGTGAATCATAAGACGTTTTTAGTTTTGGTTTCCGCTTCGCTCTCGTCTTCATTGAGCCCATATTCTGTTAGGACCTCTTCGGAAGGAATGCCAATTTCATTCAAATATTTTGAGAATATCGCTTGAGAACCGTGTGTAACGTATACTTTTTCGGCTTCGGTGGCTTTTACTGCGGAAAGGAGTCCGTTCCAATCGGCATGATCGCTCACCGGAAATCCCGCATCGACACTTTGCCAACGTTTATTGCCCCGAATTTGCATCCATCCCGAACAAATGGCGGTCGCTGCATTGGGAATGCGCTTGATCATGTTGGAACCTAATAAGGCTGGTGGTACAATCACGATTTTATTCTGCACCTCTTTTTTATCCGTTTCTGAGGTCCATTTTTTAGTTGTAGGCAACTTTATGCCTGTAGTGGCAATCGCTTCATTAATGTTGTGAATTGCAGTATGCACGTAAATTTCGCCCATACCTTCCATTAATTTCATAAGACGTTGCGCCTTACCAAGGGAATAGCCTATAAACACACTGGTGCGATTTCGGGCTTGGTTGTTGCGTACCCAATCCTGCATTTGTTGCTGCAGCTCTTCTTCCTTGAGCCAGTTGTAAATGGGAAGCCCAAACGTACTTTCCGTAATAAACTCGTGACATTTTACGGGCTCGAATGGCGTGGTTAGGTGATCATTCTTCACTTTGTAATCGCCAGAAAAGACCACTACAAAGCCCTTATACTCCAACCTTATTTGGGCGGAACCAATGATATGGCCCGCAGGAAAGAAACTCACGGTGACCCCATTGATTTTTTTTTCGGAATTGTAGGGCATACTTTCCACAGAAATATCGGCGCCAATGCGGTGTTGCAAGATGGCTTTGGAATCATTATGACAGAGGTAATGTTTCATGCCCCCTTTGGCATGATCGGCGTGTGCATGGGAAATAATGGCATACTCTACCGGGAACCACGGATCGAGATAAAACTTTCCGGGAATGCAATAGATGCCTTTTTTAGTGAATTTAATTAATTTCAAAAGAAAATGTGTTTTCTATAAAGATAACGCATTTTGAAATTCATAAAAAGCCCCTAAAGGATTTGGAGCAGAAATAATAGTGATGTTGTTACGATTTTATTTCAGAAAAAAATTACGCGTTTGCGCAGCAAGCATGGTGGTTAGTTTGAACCTAATTAAAATAGAAATCTTACAGTGTGGTGTCCCGCAAGATCAATTTGGTCTTAATCGTTTTTGTGGTGTAGTTTTTTGGAGTTTTATCCTTTAACCGTGCTAAAAGTAATTCTACGGAAGCACGCCCGATATCAAACGTGTGTTGGGAAACCGTGGATAACTTTGGGTCTGTAAATTGTAACACATTTTCGTCCGAAAACCCTATAATACTTAAATCCTTGGGCACATTTCGCTTATGTTTGATGGCTTTTTGCAGGGCGATCACGCCAGACATGTTGTCTATAGCCACGATGCCATCAATGTTGTTTTGATCGCGCAACAAGGTTTCGATGCGCTCTTCGGAAGACTCCCCTTTTTTAATGCTTAAAATCTCAGGGAGATTGGCATAATTGGCATGAGCTTCCAAGGCTTTGAGGTAACCGTTGGTTCTTAGTTTGCCCACGCTGAGTTCTTCAATGTTTCCTATTAAAACAATGTGTTTTCGACCTTCATTGAGCAACTGGTTTGTCGCTTCAAGAGCTGCTCCAAAATCATCGATGATGACCTTGTCACATACAATTAAATCAGACACCCTATCAAACAACACAACAGGGATATTTTGGTTTAAGATGTCATTAATATGGTCTATATTATCCTTTATTTGCGTTTCTTCGGCAATAGACATGATAAAACCGTCTACACTACCATTAGAAAGCAACTGTAAACTGTTGTTTTCTTTGGAAAGCATCTCGTTGGAAACACAGGTTATGATGTTGTAACCTTGTTTAGTGGCTTCCATTTCTATAGCATACAGCGCCTTTGCAAAAAAATGATTGAGAATATTGGGCAGAATTACCCCTATCGTATAAGTTTTGTTATTCTTTAAACTCACCGCCAATTTATTGGGCTTATAATTAAGATGTTTCGCCAAAGCCTTGACGCGCTCTATGGTATCGGGCGAAATTTCCTCACTATTATGTAAGGCTTTTGAAACCGTAGACACAGATACATTTAATTGTTCTGCCAATTGCTTTAACGTCACCATAACTTCGTCTTAAAAAAAAGAGTGTATTTGATAAAAATACACTCTTTAACTATAATTAAGAAAGGAACAATCTTAATTTTTGATTAATTTAATCGTTTGTGTTCCATTTGCAGTGCTGATTTTTGCAAAATAGACGCCCTTATCTAGAGTGTTTGCTTCAATAGAAGCCCAAGTGGTATTTGGGTTTATGATGGTTACCACCTTGCCCAAAACATCAAACAACAGCACTTTACTCATCACTTGTGAGGATTGTAAGTTCCAGACAGTACATGAGGGATTGGGAAAGAATTTAAAATTTGGAATCTCAAATCCAGAAGTACTTAGTGAAGTCCCTTCGTTTACAGTAAAATAAATATTATCAAAATAAACAATCTCTGAAAAAAGATCTGACTCGGTACCCAATTTATATTGAAAAAATCTATCTGTACTAAATCCTAGATCAGTAAAATAGCTTAGTGGGACGTCAACCGATGTCCAAGTTTCAAAAGCAATTGGTTCTTGGCCTGTATCACTTAATTCATAATTAAATTCATGTACACCCCCATCATCTTCAATAAGAATCATTCGTATTTGGGTGGCGTTAGTATCTGCCCAATAGTCAAAATGTAAAAAGTCATAAGCAGATACATCGGTTACCGTGCCCGCATTGGTACCCTGACCAAAACCTGCAATTGTGAAATCAACCTTAATCGCTTCATTTACTGCATCACTCGGGTCGGTATCAATTATTGTGGCTTCCCCAAAATTATAGTTGCTGGTCCATACATTTGTAAAGCCCCCTGTATCCCCATAAACACTTAACACCTCTTCAGCGGGTGTAGTAGGTATTGGTGCCGATATTTCTAAATCGGGTACTGGAGCCACATTTGCACCACCTGCGATATCATCTATGAGGTAGGTACCTACTTCGGAGTTATTAAAATCGGTAAAAATGATCATTTTTGGGTAGATGCCAGGATTTTCTCCAATATCATCGTCAAAATCTAAACTCACGTCTTGCCACTCTGTACCAGTCGTTGTAAATGCCACTTCTATAGCCTCATCTCCATTAATACCATTTTCAAATTTGAACAAATGGCTGCCAGAGGTTGTAGGCGCTATGGCTTTGATACGAAAGGTAATGGTATTATTTGCTGAATCAGAAAGATCAACATTTTGAGCCAAAATGATTTGTGCGTTGTCATACTGTGCGCCTCCACCAATTACCTGCATCACATCATCTCCAGCATCAACAGTAAGACTCGTGGTGCAGCCATCTCCATTAAGGAGTTGATTGGTTTCACTAAATGTGAATGGCAGGGTTTGCGAATACCCCAAAAACCCAACTATTAAACTACTATATAAGATTGTTCTTTTCATGATTATCTGTATTTTAATTATAGTAGTACGATGGAATATTTTCTATAATTATGAAATTATTTTAATAAATTTTAAACTACTTTTTAATCAGTTTTATCGTTTCTGTTCCAGATATTCCTTCTATTTTGGCAACATAAATGCCTTTTAATAATTGGCTTGCATCAATGGAAACTTTTACACTATTTGGATGTAAAGTCATTATTTTTTTGCCCAAGAGATCCATTAGGGTAATTTTGGTAATTTCCGTTTTGGAAACTATGTTCCAAGTGGCATCAGTTGGGTTTGGATAAAACTGTAATTTATTTGAACTAAACTGATCTAAACTCAAAGTATTCGTAGTACTGAAATAAACATTATCAACAAAAACGGTTCCTCCGCCTACCGGTAATCCTGAAATGATATATTGGCTAATATCACTTTGATTCATTCCTGTAAAATCTGATAGTGGTATATCCAAAGTCATCCATTCACCTATTTCAATATCGGTAAAAGCTATCTCAAACTCAGTATCGTTTCCGCCACCAAATCCATCTCCACCAAAGTCAACTAGCTTTATTCTGAAAGTCGTCATGTTAGGGGTCCAGATATTCATATGGAAATACATCATCCCAGCACCAGCAGCATCTATAGCATTTGCTCCAGTGGTTTCAATACCGTTAAAATCCAAATTGGTGTATTTTTTAGCTGCATTGCCTTCCACCATAAAGGTCTCGTCCAATGTAGAACTACTCCAATCTGTTCTCCAAGTATTCACTGGCACATTGGTATAGGCATCACTAAACATTGAAATCACATTTGTGGCAGCAATGGTAGGTGTTGGCGCTGCCACAGTAGGCTCATTTACCTGTGTAGTGGACGTATTGTGAAAATACATGTTGTCTACAAAAATAGTTCCGACAGGATCATTTACTAATATAATTTGACCAATATGCGCCATACTTGACAATCCTGTAAAATCGGCTAAAGGAATATCGTAAGCGATCCAAGACCCAGTTGCAGTTGGACCTAAATTAATCTCAAATTCGGTATCATCGCCACCACCAAAGTTGGCATCGGCACCTAAATCTACCAATTTCACCTTGAAATCACTAGTATCTGGGGACCATACATCTACATGAAATGTGGTCATTTCTGTAGCATCGATAAGATTTTCGGCTAAAAATTCAAGTCCAGTATAATCTAAGTTCGCATATTTAAGCACTTCATTGTCTGCAAACGTTTCCACTGTTAATGTGGCGTTTCCAAATTGGTTAAAGCCATTATTTCCATTTAAGGTATAGCCCTCTGCTTCCGTATAAAGAGCGATCACATCTTCGGGAGCTTCAGTAGGTGCTTCTGGAGCGACACTAGGCTCAGTGGCCATTGCGATGGCATTTGCTGAAAAAACGATATTATCAATGTAATTGGTATTAATTTGACTACGTTCTTGCCAATCTGGAAAAACAACCAGTCTATTGATATTTACATTTTCCGCATTTGCAATACCTGCAGAAATATCAAAGGTTAACTGCTCCCATTGGTTGGTCAAGGTATTGGTTTGACTTACCTGAAAAACGGTGCCATTTGTGGCATTCACAAATGAAACTTTTGTTTCACTAATTTGTTCTTTGTAAACCATCATGGTCAAGGTTTCATTGCCAGTCTCTAAAAACCACGATCCTAAAGCACCAGGTTGCTGACTTTGAAGACCTGCATACACTTGAGAACTGCCTCCGTTTGCAGAGGAGATGTTCGTGTCCATTTGTAAAACCGTTGCACTAGTATTGGCTCCTGTGGTATTTGGATTGGCTACCAAAATTGCAGCGTTGTCGCCATCGGCATTTTCAAAAGTAGACCATTCACCAGCATCACCACCCGCTGTACCAGGCTCAAAAGTGATGTTGTAGGTCATTTGTTGCGCATAGCCGATTGTGGTGGCTAATAACACAACAATAAATAATGTAATTTTTTTCATAATGTTTAGATTTTAAGATTAATTAATTGAGCTTGAAAACTTTTACGTAATCAATAATAAACTCTTGAGGGAATATCGTATCATCAACCTCTGGACCACCAAAATTTCCGCCGACAGCCATATTCAATAAAATGTAAAATGGCTTGTTAAATGGCCAAGTTTCGTCATTTTTAATTTCAGGATCAAAGGTGTAAACCGCTTCGCCATCTATATAAAATACGATGGCTTCCTTAGTCCATTTGGCCTTATAGGTATGAAACCCCTCTTCTATGGATTCATTGGTTGTGATTCTTGTGTTTTTTGAGTTGCCATGGCTGTCTGGTGTGTGCAATGTGGTATGAATTTCATGAGGTGTTTTACCCACATATTCCATAATATCCACTTCACCGCTTTTGGGCCAGCCTACCTCGCTTATATCGTTGCCCAAGAGCCATATCGCAGGCCAAATACCTTGTCCTTTGGGCAGTTTTGCACGTACTTCTATTTCGCCATATTGAAATTCAAACTTATCTTTTGTAGTAATTCTACTGGAATGATAAAGCGAATCAGTTTTAACCGCAGTGATGATTAAATGACCATCCTTCAATCTCAGATTCTCTTTAGTGTAAATTTGTCGTTCATTGTTTCCGAAGCCACAATTGTTGGGACAGCCATCCCCAAGCTCGTAGTTCCAAACCTCCACATTAAGTGTCGCTTGATCAAACTGGTCTTCAAACACCAAGGTTTTGGATTCTTGACAAGCTACCAATAAGGGTAGCAAGGCGCATACTATAAATTGATAGTGTTTCATTTGAGTTCAAATTTCTGTTCGAGTTTTGCAGCAGAACTTCCTCCCACAAAAACCTTAAAATCACCGGGCTCTAAAACAAAATCGCCTTCGTTATTAAAAAACCCCAATTCGTCTTTGGCTAATGTAAACTCAATACGTTTAGACTCCTTGGGGTTTAAATCAACTAATTCAAACGCTTTCAATTCCTTTACCGGTCGCGTCACGCTGGCAAACATATCGTTTAAGTATAATTGAGCTACTTCTTTTCCTTTTCTTTCGCCTGTATTTTTCAAACTGAAAGCCACCGTCACTCGTTCTTTGGCATTGACTGTTATTTTTAAATCGGAATATTCAAAATTTGTATAACTTAAGCCATGCCCAAACACGTACAATGGGCTATTTTCCACATCTTGATAATGTGACCAAAACACCACATCCTGTCCAGGAAGCGTTGGACGTCCTGTATGCTTATAATTGTAATAAATGGGTACTTGCCCTACGTTGCGAGGAAAGGTCATTGGCAATTTACCGCTGGGGTTATAGTCACCATATAGCACTTGTGCTATGGCGTTTCCACTTTGGGTACCTAAATGCCAAGCCTCTACAATGGCTGGGATATGCTCGTCTGCCCAGTTGAGAATCAAGGGGCGACCATTTTGTAATACCAAAATTATATTTTTATTCACTTTATAAACTGCTTCTAGAAGTTCCTGTTGTACTCCAGGTAAGCCCAAATCAGTTCTACTGCGACCTTCACCGCTTTGCAAGCCATGTTCTCCTAGCACCATTACCACAACATCTGCGTTTTTTGCTTCGGAAATGGCTTGTGGGAATCCGCTTTTATCGGTTGTATTGATGGTCAATTCCGTGCCGAATTCTGTTTTTCCTACGGAAACATCCGCACCTTTGGAATAGCTCACCTTATTTCCTGAATAAGCTTTCATACCCTCAAGCACCGAAACAGCAGTACCATCATCGGCACCAACGCGCCAACTCCCCAATGGGCTCGTTTTATCATTTGCCAAAGCACCTATGAGTGCTATTTTTTGTCCGGAATTTTTAAGCGGAAGCAAGTTGTTTTCATTTTTTAGGAGTACGATGGACTTTTTAGCCATATCCAAAACCGCTTCCTGAAACTCTGTTTTTCCGGTTACTTCTTTTTCGCGCTGTTCATCCAGATACCTGTAAGGATCATCAAAAAGCCCAAGCTCAAACTTCACTCTTAAAATTCTTCTGGCAGCATCGGTAATCAAAGCTTCATCAACCTTGCCTTCCTTAATGAGGTTGGCCAATTCTTCAACATAGAGATAAGACTCCATATCCATATCAGAACCTCCATTAATTGCCAATTCAGCAGCTTGTTTCCCATCTTTTGCATAACCGTGTGCTTGCATTTCGAGGATAGACCCCCAATCTGAAACCACAAACCCATCAAAATTCCATTTCCCTTTTAAAATGTCCCTTTGTAGAAATTTGTTACCCGTGGCAGGGATCCCATTCAATTCATTAAATGAATTCATAAACGTTCTAACCCCTGCCTTGGTGGCAGCTTCAAAAGGTGGGAAAATGATATTGTTTAATGTGGAGGTTCCTACATCAACCGTATTGTAATCGCGCCCAGATTCAGAAAAACCATAGCCCGCAAAATGTTTGGCGCAGGCTGCGACCGTATTGAATTTAGATAAATCGTCACCCTGAAAGCCTTCAACTCTGGCAATGGCAATTTGACTTCCCAAAAACGGATCTTCACCAGCACCTTCCATCACGCGCCCCCATCTGGCATCGCGAGACACATCAACCATTGGTGCAAAAGTCCAATTGATACCTGCAGCCGAAGCTTCTTCCGCAGCAATTTGGGCAGAATGCTTGATGGCTTTTAAATCCCAGCTCGCAGCTTCCGCCAAAGGAATGGGGCTAATGGTCTTATAGCCATGAATCACATCAAAACCAATAATCAACGGAATACCCAAACGGGTTTCTTCCACAGCAATCTTTTGAACCGCCCTTACCTCTTTCACTCCGGTAACGTTAAGCATGGAGCCTACGTAACCTTTTCTAAGGTGTTTATACTTTTTGGCAGCGTCACCACCCTGCGGTGTTGGCCCCGTCACATCCCAAAACCCGTTGTACTGGTTCATCTGGCCTATTTTTTCTTCCAAAGTCATTTTGGATAATAGATCAGCAACCCGAGCTTCAATTAGGTCGTTCGTATTTTCGTTTGGTGGCGTGAGCGCCAAATAATCTGTTGGTTTATCGGCACATGCCACAAACAAAACGACACTCACCATTACCAATAACATCTTGTGTTTTTTCATGGTTTTATTGGTACACTTTAACAAAATCCACTTCCATTCGATCTTCAGTAAATGCAGGATCCACTTGGCCACCCAATGCGCCACCCATGGCCACATTCATGATCAAGAAGAAATCGCTATTAAATGGTAAACTTGCATCGTTTGGAATGCTTCGGAAAACTTCATCATCTATTAAAAAAGTGATGGTTTCTGGCGTCCAATCCAACGAATAGGTATGGAACGTTGTCGTAGAAGTTGCTAAGGCTGTAGATCCTGTATCTCCTGATCCTGGAGAAACTGCCGGATGATGGATTGTTGCGGAAACGGTATTTTTATCCTGGCCCGTTTGTTCCATAATATCCATTTCTCCGCATCCTGGCCAAGGATTGACATCATAATCGGCACCAAGGCTCCAAAGCGCAGGCCATGTGCCTTGTGCAGCTGGTAATTTTGCTCTAATCTCTACACGACCATAGGTAAATTCGAAAAGATCTTCAGACTTTAAACGTGCTGAAGTATAGCCACTTCCATTAGCTTTAGCGATGATATTCAAAATTCCACCTTCGATGATGACATTTTCGGGAGCATCAGTATACTCTTGCAATTCACCGTTACCCCAACCGTTACTTCCAGTACCAAGATCATAGGTCCAATTGGCTGGATCTGGTGCGCCATCGGTATTAAACTCATCACTCCAAACCAAATCGGTAAAGGAGCTTGTAAAATCATCGGTCCCTTCCGCAGTGGTTGTAAATTTGAGATACCAAGATAATGCAGGGTTTAAAGCATCTGTGGTGCGTACGTACAAGCTACTTTCAGTTAAGCTAATAATATCATAAGAAGAAGAGCCCACATAATAACTCATAAAATTTCCATCGGAAAACGTCATGGTAGTTCCTCGAGCCGAAAAATCTTGATCTGGTACCGCTTCCCAATCAAAAGCAGTAGGTGATAATGCCACCGTACTCACGCCTGCAGTATCATATTCCAAACAAACATCATCTCCAGAACCAGGACCGCCCCCAGCTGCAGAATGTGCCCCGTTAAAAAACGTCGCCCCCATATTATCAAGCACATAGGTCAAATTTTCGTTTTCGTCCAATGAAAAAGTCAGTTCATCATTACAAAAGCAATCCGAAATAGGATCCCCACATTTTTCAAAAGGTTGCGCTGCGTAATACCCCGGAAACCAAAACCCATCTGGAGCATCGGATTGATTACCACCAACACCCAAATGACCGGGCTCTGATGTAGCTACATACCAAGTTTTTGAAGAGCCTTCTCCTCCACTTAGCAATTCTTTAGCGACCAAATCCGTAAATGAGCTAAACACCTCTACGTTTATACTTGCTGAAGAGGCCACCCCACCAGTACCTAGCGCATTCACCACCACTGTATAGGTATTTAAACCTACGTTGCTAAACTGGTGCGTGGTTACCCCAGAAGGCACGCCTGCACTGGTGCCATCGCCAAAAACGAAGTTATAGCCCAGAGCATTCTCCGCATTGGCGGTTAGTTTTACCATACCGCTGCCATCGCCATTAGGATTATCGGCATCTACGCCAAGAACTTCCGCAGTAATCACGATGTTGGAGGGTGCTATGACCTCTCCAAAATTATTATCGTCTTCTTGGCAGCTAAAACAAAGCAGCAAGACTGCAAACATTCCTAAAATTATTTTATGATTTTTCATGATATCTATTTTAATCTTTTTCATACATTTTTTTAGTTTCTGATCAGCTTGTATTGCCAAAACACGCCCCCACCAATATCAACATTTACATTGATAGTATTTGCATTTTCAAAGCTGATGTTATAAGTTATGGCACTTGGCACTGCTACAATAGGTAATTCACCTTGATTGTTCGCTTTTGCCAACCCGATATAGGCACCCGTTCCGTTGAGTGTTACAGTGCCATCGGAAGCATTATACGTATAGGTCGCAGGATTGGAACCGTCATGAGGGGCTACTGGTGCACCGCAAGTATCGCCACCACCTTGCCAGCCTTCAATCCAGCTTTCAGCTCCAAGATCGTTCGTAAAAGAACCATCTGCCCCGAAAATATAATTGTCGTCGTAATAGCAAGCTCTTAATTGAACACAATCGGCATCACAATTAAAATAGCTCACATCACCAATAGCAGGGCCAATACCCAAAGCCCCAGCTTCAGGAGCCATTTGCCAAGTACCCACCAATGGATCTACTGCTCCTTCTCGAATTAATTTGTATTGCCAAAACACACCACCGCCAATATCTACAATAACTTTAATCGTGTTGGCATCTATAAAAGTGACGTTATAAGTGATCGCATCTGGTACTGCCACATTAGGCAATTCACCTTGATTATTGGCTTTTGCCAACCCAATATAGGCTCCAACGCCATTAAGGGTTACTGTACCAGCGCCTTCATCATAGGTATATGTTGCAGGATTGGAACCATCATGAGGGGCTACTGGTGCACCGCACGTATCGCCACCACCTTGCCAACCTTCAATCCAACTTTCGGCACCTAGGTTGTTGGTAAATGAGCCATCGGCTCCAAAAATATATTCGTCGTCGTAATAACAAGCTCTCAGCACAACACAATCGGCATCACAGTTGAAGTAACTCACATCGCCAATTGCTGGTCCAATACCTAGTGCTCCAGCTTCTGGAGCCATTTTCCAAGTCCCTTCAAGACCTTCGCCAGCTGCAGTTGCTGCTCGGTAGAAATAAACGTTATCGGTAAAAAAGTCAAATGTACCTGTTGGCAAGCCCGAAAATATCATTTGCTGAATGGAGTTGATGGAGGTCATCCCCGCATCGGTAAACATCGTCATTGGGATATCTATAGACACCCATTCATTTTGTGGCAAATCGGTAAACGCGATTTCCGCTTCGGTAGCTTCGCCACCAAGATCAACCAATTTCACTCTAAAAGTGGTGGCATTTACGCTCCAAAAGTCCATATGAAAACTATCCATTTGTGAAGCATCTACCGCAGCGTCACCATAAAACTCAACGCCTATAAAATCGGCATCCGCATAAAACTTGGTATCGTTACCAGCAATCTGTAAATCGGTTAAGGTACTGGTACTCCAATCTGAACGCCAAGAACTCACGTTTACATCCAGTTCATAAGCATTGCTAAACATTGAAATAACATCAGCATCGGCACGAGAAGGCGGTGTAGGTGCTGCTGCCAACGGTTGAAGAATCTCTGTTACCACGAAGTCTTCCGTATATTGGGCAGTTTCAATGGCAGCACTAAATGCTGTAACCGTTATGGTGTAGGTACCCGCTTCATCATAAATAAAACTCGCGGTTTCATCGGTGTTGATCATAACAGGCTCACTTCCGGCTTGACCGAAATCGACCTCATAACTCAGCGCAAAATCCGCTTCAGGAGTTACATTTACTTTTTTGGAAACTGCGGTGTCATTTTCTATGGTTACCACCAAGTTTTCCGGTGCATTGAAAGACACCACAATTGCTTGGGTAATGGTTGTGGACTTTCCGTTCAATGCGAAGGCTTGGATGTTCGCTTGATAAGTACCTTCAGCATAAGTGTGCTCTACAAATTCGCCTGGTCTCACGTCGCTGGTGGCTCCAGAACCATCACCATAAGTAATGGTGAAACTTGCTACGCCATTGGCCAAGGGTGTGATTTTTACCAAACCCGTATTATCTTGAGTTACGGTTACCAGTGCCGAAACATTGGTAGGCTCATCGATACCGTCTACTAAATTGCTCGTATCGTCATCTTGCTCACATCCTAAAAATGTGATCATTGCCAGACAAAAGCATAATGTGTGTTTAATTATTTTCATAGTTTTTTATTTTTTAGTAATCTGGATTTTGTTCCCAGTTATTTCCTGCCAGTTCAATTTCGATTCTCGGAATGGGGAACACTACGTTTTTAGGCGAAAAATTAGGAATGGTACTCGTTTGGCCCGTTCTCACTTGGTCAAAGAATCGGTGTCCTTCGCCAGCCATTTCCAAGCGTCGTTCTCTGTAAATATCTTGGGTTAAATTACTTCCCGAAGATGCAATGTCGTCAAGTCCCGCTCTTTCTCTAACCAGGTTGACGTAATTTTGAGCTTTGCTATCGCTAAGCCCACTTCTATTGAAAGCTTCTGCTGCCATTAAAAGCACATCGGCATATCTTATGGCACGATAATTATTGCTGTGCGTAAGATTGACATCCCCAGCATTGGCTTCAGCGTAAGGAATGTATTTTTTATTGTAGTAGCCCGTATAATCATTTTGATTACCCAAACCGAAGGTCACGCCTGGGCGTTCCGCAACAAACTGCGCCATATTCAATATGGTGGCGTCTCGTCTTACATCTTCTTCAGCATAAGAGTTGTAAAGTTCTGCTGTAGGCGGATTGAAACTGAACCCAGAAGTGTAGGGCGAAAAATTGCCACCTGTAAATCGTGGTCCCATAAACCCAACAGCCACGTTACCTTCGACACATTGAAAACAATCAAAACCACCGCCTTCTCCACCAAAATATTGGACTTCAAAAACAGCTTCCTGAGTATTTTCGTTAGAATTTAAAAATAAGGTCGTAAAATCTGACACCAGTTGATATTGCCCTGAATTGATAACCTGATCCAACGTATTGGCAGCTTCGGTAAACTTATCTTGGTATAAGTAAATTTTACCCAAAAGCGCCAATGCAGCGCCTTTAGTTGCTCTACCGTTTTGAGTTTGCTGTTGGGGCAAGCTCAATATGGCAGTTTGAAGATCCATTTCCAATTGGGCGTAGACCTGATCTTTAGGAGTTCTTGCAATGGATTGTGATTGTTCCAACGTGATTCTCGAATTTAAATACATGGGGACATCTCCAAAAAACTTGACCAATTCAAAATAATAATATGATCTTAAAAACAAGTTTTCTGCAAGTAATTCCTCTTTTCCATCAAAGTCAATCTTGTCTTGAAACTCTACAATATAATTGGCGCGACTAATTCCTGCGTACATCCATTGAAAAATATTTCGCAAAGCGCCATTATCTGGCGTATGCGTCATATCGTCAATTTGTTGCCAGTCCAAAACATCGGTAGGAGACCCACCGCCACACAAACTATTGTCAGAAGCTATTTCGCCCAATATATTATTGAGATAGGTGGTTGACAGCAAATCGTAAACCCCTACCAGGGCATCTTCATAATCTGACTTTGAATTAAAGTAATTTTCTGAATTTTCCTGACCTTCAGGTAATATTTCCAAATAATCGTCGCATGAGATGCACATTACAACGATTACGAATGCTATTATTTTTTTTAAAGTATTATTCATATTTTCAATAATTAAAATGAAACACTAATTCCTGTTGTAAATGTTCTTGTTTGTGGATATTGCCCTAGATCGACTCCAGCTGACAAAGGATCTGAATTGGAAACATCGGGATTATAACCTTTGTATTTGGTAAACGTATAAAGATTATTTGCAGCGATATAAATCCTGAATTTATCTACATTTATTTTTTCTGAAACCCTTGCTGAAAGTGTATAGCCCAACTGAACGTTCTGGATTCTCAAATACGAGCCATCCTCTACAAAAAAGGAAGAGAACAAATAATTATTTGATGCTGTGTTAGACGCCCTTGGCACCTCATTAGATGTGCCTTCACCCGTCCAACGGTTTAGGTAAAAATCTGGTTTGTTACTGTAAGTTAGGAAACGTTCATAACTTCTAGCGACATCGTTGCCAATAGAAGCGTATAAGGAAGCTCCAAAATCAAGCTGCTTATAATCCAAATTCAAATTGAAGCCCATAGTGGCATCTGGAATAGGATTACCAATGACTTTTAAATCATCACTACTGCCAAACTCAACTGTACCATCACCATCTACATCAACATATCTAAAATCTCCCGGTTGTGCACCGGTTTGAAAAGCATGCGCATCAATTTCCGCTTGATTTTGGAAAACGCCATCGGTTTGCAAACCATAGAACACACCTATAGGTAATCCTGATTGAAACCTAGAGGTAGTTTGACTCAATCCGAAAAGTCCGCCAGAAAAGAATCCCGCTGCATTGTTAACTTCTAAAGCCTTGTTTTTAATGGTTGTTAGATTATAGCCAACCGCTATTCTGAAGTCTTCTGAAAAATCATGGTTAAAATTTATGCTCAAATCCAGACCCTTATTTTCAATAGTTCCTGCATTAACCACTGGTGGAGCACTACCGCCCGCTGAGCCACCCAAAAGTCCAGAGACTTCGGCTACGGTTAATAAATCTTCAGTGCGCTTCTCATAATAGTCAACCGTGATATCCAATTTGCTATTGAAAAAGGACACATCAGCACCAATATTGGTTTGATAATTGGTTTCCCACTGTAAATCTGGGTTGGCCAATGCGCCAATGGCATTTCCTAAAGATAGTAAATCATTAAACGGATAGGTGGCTTCGCCTCCAATTCCTTGAAGTGCTCCCAACCAACGGTAGCTCCCAATTTTATCATTTCCAGTAACCCCCCAACTTCCTCTCAGCTTCAAGCTATTAACCCACTTAGAATCAAAGAAATCTTCATTGGACATTACCCAACCCCCTGAAACAGAAGGGAAATACCCAATTCTGTTCGCGGGGCCAAACTTGGTAGAAGCATCGCGCCTCACTAAAGCCGAGAATAAGTACTTTCTATCAAAATCATATTGCACACGCCCAAAAACGGAATATAATCGATCTTCATTTCGGCCATCATCTGAAGTTACCAAACTTTGAGTAATTTGATTATCGGCCGATAATTGAAGAATTGATGTTGAATTGGACAAGAACGCATTGTTCCAAGTTTCTGGCCCACTATTTAGAGGTCCACTACCAAAAAAGCCTTTATATTTTTCATTTTGAATGGATGCCCCAAGTAAGATATTTAAGTTGTGCTTCCCTATTGACTTGTCGTAGGTTATAAAATTTTCCCAGTTATACTGAAATGAATGTTGGCTGTTCTCAGCAACGGTACCATACAAATCTCTTAAGCCATCATCATTTCGGTCTGTATCAAAAGCACTATTGGGATTTGAAGGATCTAACAAGGTTACATTATTTACAACTTTCCCTAATCCGTAATATTGAAGTGGTGAAAAGGATCTACCCCCGTAATCGGAATAATTGAAACCAAATCTAGTGGTAGCGTTAAGACCTGCGATGGGTTCATATTCAAATTCTAACTTACCCGTAAAGCGATCGGCTCTACCCTCGTTGAAGGTATTGTCGATTTGTGCTAAGGGATTTATGATTTCATTACCTTGATCTTGACTAATGTAAGAGAAACCTCTTGAAACCGTAGAGCCATCGGTACCATCAAAAACCGGAGTCAAAGGGGAGGCATTCAAGGCATAATATAGAACCGAACCACGATTCCCTTCCGGAATGGATTGGCTTCGGATATTTGTATATAACAGAAAGGTGTTTAATTTTAGTTTTTCGGTAAGATCAATTCCAAAATTATTTTTTATTGTAAAACGCTGGTAATTCGATTTATCACTGGCTATAATTCCGTCTTGAGAAAAATAACTGGCACTTACACCATACGTCACGGTATCTGAACCCCCAGTAGCACTTAAATTATGACTGTACATCGGTGCACTTTTGAACAACTCTTCTTGCCAATCGGTATTTGTATTTAGATTTTGCAAATTGGTATAAGGAACGGTATTTCCATCGGCTGCTTCAGTTTCGTTGACATATAAAGCATATTCCAAATTGTTCATGAGTTCAATGCGGTTGTCTTCTTCCTGAATGGAATAGTAGGAAGCATAAGAAAATTTGGTTTTCCTATTTTGTCTGCCTTGCTTCGTAGTAATTAAAATAACACCATTTGCACCCTGCACTCCATAAATTGCAGCACTGGCATCTTTAATTACATCAATTCTTTCAATATCATTGGGGTCGATAATGCTTAAATCATCACCTATATTGATGCCATCAACAATAATTAAGGGACTGTTGTCTCCATTTGTGGTAATGCCTCTAATACGAATGTTTAAGCCAGCACCAGGAGAACCAGAATTTGAAGTCACTTGAACACCAGCTGCAGTACCCTTTAAAGCTTCTTCTATTCTATTCGCGTTCGATTCCACAATTTTTTCAGAATTGATACTTGAAAACGCACCAGAAACCAATTCCTTGCGTTGGGAACCGTACCCAACCACCACCACTTCGTCCAAAGATTCTGTGTCTTCTGATAATGAAACATTTATTGGATCTGCATTGCTCACAGTAATTTCTTGGTTTTCATACCCTACGTAGGTAAACACCAATATTGAACCTACAGGTATATTAGACAGTTCATATTTTCCATCAAAATCGGAAAATGCGCCTTTTGTAGTATTCTTGATAAGTACGTTTACCCCTGGTATGGGCTGACCGGAATTAAGGTCGGTTATTACACCAGTAATAGTGACATCTTGGCTCCAGACCAAACTGGCACATAATAGAAATAAGATTGTTAAGAATTTTGTTGTCATAGTAATTGATTAAGTATATCTCAAATTTACGACAACACATTATCAAATTCTCAAAAAACACCAATACAAAAAACATACACACCAAAATAACTGCTCAAATTTTATGAAATAATTAACGACTCCCCGATATAGTTGATATAAGCAAGACTAAAAATATTAACATTATAACGTTATAGTTGTTAAAAAATTAGCTTTGTATAGGTAATGTATGGGCAAAAATGCGGTTTGTAGCGGTCTTAGATTTCCAAAATATAATCTGTTAAGCTAGATTCATGAGATAATTCCATCTTTTTACGCAAACGGTAGCGCTTTACTTCCACGCTTTTGGGCGAGATGTTAAGCAATGGCGCAATTTCCTTGGAGCTTAAATTCAATCTCAAATACGCACAAAGCTTTAAATCATTTGGTGTTAAGGCTTTATGTTTAGACTTGATGCGCTTTAAAAAATCTTTATCTGCATTGTTAAAGGCTTCTTCGAACAATTTCCAATCATCTTGGTTATTGAGATTTTTATCTATTATTTTGATGACTGGATTTATAGCTTTAGCGCCATCGGTATTTTTAAGTTCATCCTTAATATTATTTAAGAACTCATTCTTTTTAATTAAACTCATTGTTGAAATGGCCAATTCCCTGTTTTTATTTTCAATATCCTGCTTGAGCTTTTCATTTCTAATCTGCATTAAATTTTGCTCATTTTCGAGCTCTTTAAGCTCTAATTCCCTGGCAGAATCTTGCAGTAACCGCTCTTCCTGTCTCTTATAATAGCGCTTATAGATGTGGTGCATGATGATTGAAAACAATATGACCGCTAGAACATAGACCAATATCATGATATTGGAAATGTACCAAGGTTTGGCGATATGAAACTTATAAGTATCTGAATTTTCAGTAAGGGTATTGCCTACTCTACCGCGTACTTCAAAGGTGTAATCTCCAAAGGACAAGTTTTTAAATAATTCTGAATTTGATTTTGACCAAGAACTCCATTGGTTGTAATCGCCTTTAAGTTTGTATTGGTACTCTGCTTCTAAGTAACGGTCAAATTCAGCAATACTATAAGTGATTTCAAAGTTATTGGCCTTACTGTTAAACTCATGCTCTTTCTTGATATCGATGAAATTCCTTTGGGAATCGGCTGCGTAGTTATAAAGTGAATTGATCTTAATTTGGTACGATTTATCTTTAACCTTATCCAAATCAATCACAATGTAACCCGAGGAGGTTCCAAACAGGTAAGTTTGTGCATCAATGTGCATGATATTTTCATAACCCGTAATACTATTTCTCAATTCGCTGGGCAATGCGATGTTATGAACTTGAGGCGTTTCACTCAAGTGGCCAGGCGTTATGTATGACAAATTATTTTCAGAAAAAACCCATAATTTATTAGCATCATCAGCCACCATCTTACCCGATTTGTAATTTGTAGTTTCAATGGCTTGACTTAAAACCGAATCTTTTCGGAATTCATTCATATCACGATCATACTTAAAGACCCCCTCATTATAGGCATAAAGAATTTCAGAACCATAGTGACTTAAACTCGAATGCAGCCCTTTGGAGACCGAGTCTAATTTTGTGAACTCTGTAACTACCGTAAAATTTTCATCTACTGAAAGCCTGAACACTCCTTTGTACTCATGGCTTACAAATAAATGTGCCACATCTAACATCTCAAAATATTTTGCCGAAATGTCGAAACCGTCCAACTTGTTTCTAAAGGTCCATGTTCCGTTCTTTTTTTCTAAGATATTCAAACCGTTATAATTGCCTTGAATTATGAGATTATCCTTTTTAGCAATGGGCTTTAAACTCCAAGTGCCTTCAGTAAAGGCAATTTGCGTCACGGTATCGTCTTCTACTTTAAATGTCCCAGAGTCATGACCGCAGAATAACGTGTCATCAATAATAGTTAAGCACCAAACTTGACCTTTGGTACCTTCAATAATCTCAAAGGGTTGATTTGAGCCCAATGGTTTAAAAAACAGTCCTTGGTTTGTGCCCAAATATAAGTTGCCATGATAAATTTGCGAGGCATATACAGAGCCCAAACGTCCGTTTTTATCTTCATAGATGCGATAGGGCGAAGCACTATTGATACAGTTGATCCCATTATCCAATCCCAACCACAAATTATGATCTACATCTTCAAATATGGAAAGCACCGTATTGTTCAATAAACCATGATCTTGATTTAACTTATAATCAAATTCACCCTTGTTGGTAAGGTGGATGACGCCATTAGAAATGGTACCCAGGGCCAAGCCCCCATCCTTTAAAAGAATGCTGCTGTAAACGGTTAGGTTGGACACATAATCGTTGGCGGGAATATTCCATTTGGTTAATTTACCTTCATTAAGTTTAAAGAAGCCCTGTTTTTTGGTTTGAACAATAAGATCGCCTTGTTGTTTAAAAACGTTTACGATGACGTTCGATTTGAAAACACCATCATTAGACACCAATTTGTCCACCCCTTTTTCTACTTTAAAAAGCCCTTGGTTGTATTTCTGAAAAAACAAGGTGTCATCGACTTTTAGCATTTTAGTAAGTGTGGTTTCCGCCTCAATAATTGAAAACACCCTTGACCCCAAATTATAACTATAAATACGATCTAAGGACTGAAACACAATATAATCATCTACTGCAACAATGTTCCAGATTTGCTCGTCCTCGACCATGCCAGACGGTAAATCTTGAGAAAGCGAGGTGTAATGCAATTGACCATCTGCTTTAGGTTGCCAATAACCAAACTCCATATAACAGCCCGTGTAGATGCGTTGATCTACTGCAAGAACCGACCTTAAAATAGTTTGGTTTGGCGAGGGGTATAATTTCCATTCCGCACCCGTAAATTCTAGAAGACCTTTATTGTTGGCGACGTAAATATATTTATTCGTGGTTTGTGAAATCGCCCAATTTTGGTTTTCAGCACGGTAGTCTTCCGTAGAAAAACTTTCAATTGGTGGCAACTCCTGCCCTTTAACCGAAAATGATTTCAGCAAAAACAAAAGGAGCATGACGATATATGATATATTTTTCAATGCTTGTATCTATTATTACACCTACAATAATACAAATTTAAGGCGGTATTTTTAAAGGCAGTTCGAGCACATACCAAAAAACTGCCATGAAAATCCAAGAAATGGATTTACATGGCAGCTTATTTATCGCATACTTAAAGAAGTGTTTAAACGTCCCAAATATCCTCAAGCTCTTCTAAAGAACGCCCTTTTGTTTCTGGTATAAATTTATAAGTGAACAACATAATGAAAATGATAAAACCTATAAAAATGAAATACGGTAGAGATCCATTCCAGAATGCGTTATTATTTACCTCACTTTCTGTGACCATGGGAAAGGATTGTGACACCACAAAGTTAGCTGCCCATTGCGCTGCAACAGCAACCGACATGGCCACACTTCTAATTTTATTGGGAAACATCTCAGATAACAATACCCACACTACAGGCCCCATTGACATTGCGAAGGACGCTACAAACAACAATACCCCAATTAATGATAAAATTCCTAAAGATTGCTGTTGTATAGTGATCCCCAAGATCAAGAAACCAACAAGCATACCAATGGCACCAATGTAAATTAATGGTTTTCTACCAAATTTATCTACTGTAGCCATTGCAATAAAGGTAAATACTAAGTTGACAAAGGCTAACAAAATCTGCTGTTTTAAAACGTCTTCTTTACCAAAACCTAAGGCTTGTTCAAAAATATCAGCTCCATAGTATAGTACTGCATTGATGCCCGTAAATTGTTGTAAGACGGACAAGATTGTACCAATAACAATAATGGTTAAAATGCCTTTTGAAAGATAGTTTACCTTTATACCGGTATTTTGATTTTGTAATGATTTTTCGATTTCCAAACTTTCGCGTTGTGCTTCTTCCGGACCTAAAATTTTGGTTAAAATACGCAAGGATTCTTCCTTTCGTCCCTTCATGGCCAACCAACGCGGACTTTTGGGCACAAAGAACAATAAGACTAAGAACAGGCCTGCGGGAATCAATTCTGACCAAAACATGCGTCTCCAGCCGAAAGCTAGATTTTGTTCTTCAGTGAGATTGCTTCCTATAAAATAGGTTGCCAAGAATACCACAAAAAATCCAACAACAATAGCCAGTTGGTAATAAGACACCAAGTTGCCACGTCGCTTTGGAGGTGCAATTTCAGCAATATACATAGGAGCATTCATAGAGGCAATCCCGATCCCGAGACCGCCAATGATTCGAAACATGACCAAAAGGTCTACAGATTCGGTAAACATAGAAGGCAATCCTGAGCCCCAAGCTGAAATGGAAAATAACACAGCAGATAGGATCAAAGACCACTTTCGGCCAATCTTAATACTAATGGGACCCGCAGCAATAGCCCCTACAAAACAGCCCAACAATGCACTCCCTACAACCCAGCCTTTCATGGCTGCATCAAGTTCAAAATATTTACTGAGGTAAAATTGTGCACCGTTGATCACACCAGTGTCATAACCAAAGAGGAGCCCCCCCAGTGCGGAGACGGATGTGATGAGTAGTAAGAAAGTACGTTTGTTCATGAGATTTTAATTAAAGTTAGTAATCAAATAGTGGTTGTAGTTGTTGAAAGCGTCAGGAAGATCTATTTTGAGAATAAATTAACACTTCTCAAATCTAAAGAAACTTTGTTAATTGTGTTCTAAAAATTCAATTCAATTATATGCTTTTCTGAAAAAGTAGGCCTAAACCGCATTAAATTATTAATTTAGGCCTACATTATTATCAAAATTCCTATTTACCTCGGAAAAAAATTATGCTTTAATCAACTTCACACTGCGACTACCTTTTAAGGTGTTGATTTTTGCAAAATAAATGCCTTTGCTAACAGCCGAAGCATTTAGTTGCGCTTCAAAAGCGTTAAGCCGACTCGCACTCAACAATTTTCCTTGAATATCGAATAACTCAATACTTGCTATTTCTGAATTCCTATTAAATTAAACTAATTATTTTTTTCCGTTATTGAAATGGCAGCACCACCTCCAGCAGCTAGTTTTAATTTTAACGCGCTACTTTTAGTGATGTTTTCCGTAGTAATCTCATAGGCTTCAGGATTGGTTTTGTAATCGGAAGCTGCTGCATCCTTATAAATTGTTGCAGTGTAATTTTTCCCTTCCGCTAAAAAATCAAAGGGAATCGTCACAGTTCTTGAATTTTCATCGGTTATAGCGCCTACAAACCATTGGCCCGTTTTCTTTTCCTGCCTGGCCATGACGATAAAATCACCAATTTCGGCATCCAATACCTTAGACTGTTGCCAATCGACCCCCACATCTTCTATAAATTGAAACGCAGGATGGCCTGCATAATTTTTCATGAGATCGGGTACCATTTGCACCGGACTATAAATTACTACATATAAAGCCAACTGATGTGCTAAAGTGGTATTGATCTGGTTATTAACCTTATACGGTTTTAAACTTGTATTAAAAATCCCAGGTGTATAATCTACTGGGCCACCCAACATTCTCGTAAAAGGAACAATCGTCAAGTGTTCTGGCGGATTCCCTCCATCGTCAGACCAGGCGTTGTATTCTTGTCCGCGCAGGCCTTCGCGTGAAATTGCTACAGGATACGTACGTCGTTTTCCGGTAGCTTTTATCGGTTCATGCGCGTCTATGGCCACGTGGTTTTCAATCCCTTTTTCCAATACTTTTTGGTAATGGTTGACCATAAATTGACCGTGATGGTATTCACCTTCCGGAATCACACTGCCCACATAACCTGTTTTTACCGCATGGACCTTTAAGTCTTTCATCAAGTCAAATGCAGTGTCCATTTGGGCTTCGTAGCGCGTAATATCTGCCGAAGTTTCATGATGCATGATCAACTCCACACCTTTGGATTTTCCGTAGCGCACCACTTCTTGAAGGTCGTAATCTGGATAAGGTGTGACAAAATCAAAATCGACCTGCTTCGCTTTTTTATCCCACCATTGTTCCCAGCCAATATTCCAACCTTCTACCAACATGGCGTGAATATTATGTTTTGCTGAAAAATCAATCATTTCTTTGGCATATTTGGTATTGGCAACATGATTGGCACCTGCATAATCCCAATTACCGGTACCAATGTGCATGTCCCACCAAATCCCCGTATATTTTGTAGGCTTAAAAAAGCTCATATCCTCAACCTCATTGGGATCGTTGAGATTGACAATCAATTTTGATTCGATGAGTTGCCCTGGTTTTTCAGCAATTTGAATGGTACGCCAAGGGGTTACAAATGGCGTTTGTCGCTTCACTTTAATGTGTTGCGCATTGCCCACCAATTCGCTTTTCATTTTATAATTAGTGGTATCCACCGCCAAGGTCATCCCTGCATAATCGGTCAAATCGGCTTCATGGAAACTAAGATACAGCCCCGAATCGGTTTTCATGGTCACGGGTGTGTTTACTGCATTTTCTGGCATATAAGTTTGCCCTAAATGAGTTCCTGGTTCATAAAGTTTCAACGCATCAATTTCTGAAAACTTCGTTGTTTGGTACAAGTATTCATAAATGTCCCAATCACCCGGAATCCACCATACTTTATGGTTTCCGGTGAGATTGAATTCTGTATTTTCATCGGTAATAACGACTTCATTTAAATGCTCTTGCTCAGGAAATTCGTAGCGAAAGCCAAGCCCATCGTCATAGACTTTAAATATGATGTTTAGTTTTCGTTTCAATGTTGATGTTTCTTCCAGTTGAATCTTGAGTTCGTTATACTGGTTTTTGACTTCCGCATCCTCACCCCAAACAGGTTGCCATGTTTCATTAACTGAAGCAGTATTGGTAGCCACCAACTTAAAATCGGATTTTAAAGGCATAGCATCCTTCAGCTCAAATGACATTTTTGAGGAATCGATGACTTTTTCATTCTTATAATTAACCACATAAACTGGTTCATTTTTAGCCGAAAGATGAAATGATACCACAATGTTTTTGTCTGGAGAACTTACTTCCGTGGTAAATAATTTTTCTTCCGAAGTGCAAGCATTCAGAAGCATAATCGTTAAAATAAAAATCAAAAATTTTAAGGTGTATTTCATAAAAGTCATATTAAAATCCGGATTTTCACATGGATTGTAATTAGTAATTTAGTTTTATTCGGTAAAAAGAATTTCACTTTTTTCTGAAATTCCGTTCTCGTTAAAGGCTTCTACTTGGTAATAATACGCTTGATCTGTATTTAAGGCCCGCAATTCATAATTGTGCGAATCGTACATTAAAGCCGATAAATTGAGTTTGTCTTTTGCAATGCCCCAATAAATCACGTAACCCGTAGCATCTTCGACCTTGCCCCAAGTGAGATTGGTATTGCGTCTATCTTTTTGTCGTTCAACTTTGAAGTTTGATGGTGTTTTTGGTTTAGCTTCCTTGCCATTGCCAAAGACTCGCAATTCTGATATTGCTAAATATTTATTGTAACAATAGACATGATTGTATCGAATGTAGCGGGCTTCCTTTGAGGTTTCCAACTCCAAATACGCATGTGGCATATCGCGTTCGTTTTTAGAATAATCGAAAAGGGTATTCCATGTTTTTCCGTCGAGAGACCCCTCAATCACAAATTGCTGCTTGATGCCCTCTGGTCTTCCAAAGACTTCGGAATTAAAATCCTGAAAATTTATCTGAATCGCTTTCACCTCCATCGGTTTCAATAAGTCCATTTCTACAAAAATGGAATCGTTATTCGCTTCAGAAACCCAGTAGGAACGAATTTCTTCATCGTTAATCTTATTGATATGGAAATCCTTGATTTGTTCTTGCATGTAACCGTCCCCACTTTCATCAACCACATTGATTTCTTGATCCACCAAACCAGAATTTGTGGTTACGGGCTTATTGTAAGACAATAGCATCCAGCCCGTGAAGCGTTCCTTATGATTTTCAACTTCAGTATCTGGTAAAAAATGCGGATAATCACCATAAGCGGTATTGACGTACATTTGACCATCCTCCTCAAAACCTGCGGGATACATGCCCAGACGACGCTCAAACTTAAAGTTGACCGAAATCGCCATGGTGGAATAATGCCAATAATTACCGTTATTATCCTTTACCGTACTGCCATGACCAGAACCTTTTAGGAAACCGCCAGGCTTGTAGGAAATTGGATTGTAAGGCGCATACTCAAAAGGCCCAAACGGACTCTTACCCGTATAAACACCATCGGCATAAACGTTCCATTGCGTGCCTGGTGCGCCATATTCCAAATAATAGGTGTCGCCATGTTTTACCATCCAAGGGCCTTCGATAAAGGGTTTTAAATCAGAGCGATGATCTTGGCCAAAACGCTCCCAACCGTGCTTTTCGGGTTCTAAATTGAACAAGTCTTTTTGCTCGCCCATGGGGATGTAATAATTCTCGGCATCCAGTTCTATGGCGTGGATGGGCCATTTATTGGAAGATTCTTCGTAGAGATACACCTTGTTATCATCGTCCACAAATAAGTCGGGATCTTGAACGCCTCCAGGCACATTGATTACCGCATAATTGGTTTTCCAATCGCCCAATTCTGGATTATCGGTCTCAATCACCGCACCACGACCAGAAGGATCACCCAACAAAATGATCTTGCCATCCTTTACCGCTGCAGCTGGGGCATTGCACCCATTAAAATACCAACTCTGTGGTTTTATAAAGGTCCAATTGCTCATATCATCACTCGCCCAGTAGCCATGTGATCGCGTAACGAACATATAATAACTCCCCTTAAAATTAACCACCGCAGGATCGGCACCCGAACGGTAAGACACATTATTTGTGGCGCGATAATGCGACATATAAGAATAGTCGATATCAATAGGGTTACAATAGGTCTTGAACTGTTTTTTTTGATGTTTTACTTCGGAAGTGGTTTGTTTTGGATCTTTCTTTAAGTTGTTGTCATCATCCTTACAGCTAAGAAAACTGAGTAGCAGTATCGCCATCAAAATTAGAATATGATATGTAAACTTGTATTTGATCATAATTTAGTGTTCATATGATTTTAAAGGTTTTCCGCGCAATTTTTCAAAATTTTTATAATTGCGCTTGATCGATTCTGGACTTGCCTTTTCAAATTCCTTGTCGGTGACCTTGTATTGTTTTTGCAGTTCGTCTAAACGTTTGTGCAGCTGTTCCTCGATATCGTTATAATCGTCGTCATTGATTACATTATGAATCTCACTTGGGTCTTCCTGTAAATCGTAAAGTTCCCACTCATCAATATCATCGTAAACATGAATCAATTTATAGCGTTTGGTACGTACGCCATACATTTTCTTGACCATGTGAAAGGCAGGAAAATCATAATAATGGTAATAGATGGCATCCCTAAAATCGTTATTGTCAATATCATCAGTCAATAATGGCAGCATTGATTTTCCTTGCATGTCTTTAGGAATTTCAACTCCAGCCACATTCAAAAAAGTTTCGGCAAAGTCGAGGTTTTGGGTCAAGGCAGTAATTTCGGTTCCTGGTTCTATCACGCCAGGATATTTCATGAGCAATGGCATGGAAAGCGATTCCTCATACATAAAGCGTTTATCAAACCAGCCTTTTTCGCCCAAATAAAACCCTTGGTCTGTGGTGTAAATCACGATGGTATTTTCTTCCAAACCGTTTGTTTTTAAATAATCTAAGATTTTTCCGACGCCTTCATCTACTGAAGCGATGGTGGCCATGTAATCGTGTAAGTAGCGTTGCAGTTTCCAAAGTGCCAAATCCTTAGCTTTTAAGTTCATATCATGAAAAGCATCGTTTTTAGGTTGGTAGGCCTTGTCCCATTCTGCACGTTGGGCTTTGGTCATGCGTTCAAAATCGGTTTTCCACGGGTTGTGCGCCAATTCTGGACTGCCTTTTTTCTTGGTCATTTTTAAATCATGGCCTTCGTACATATCGGTATAAATGGTCATGGACTGTTCTTTGGAAGCAGTTGAGCCTTCATGATCTGTAAAATAAGTATCGGGCACAGGAAATTCAATTGAATCGTATTTATGTAAATGTCTCAAGGCTGGCATCCAATTGCGATGAGGTGCTTTGTGCTGCACCATAAGCATGAAGGGTTTGTCGCCATCCTTGACCTTATCCAAATAATTGATAGCATCTTCTGTGATTAAATCAGTCGCATAACCTTCTATTCGCGTGGTATCTGCTTCGGTTTGACCTTCTTTTACGGTAATAAAATCGGGATTGTAATAATTGCCCTGATCTTTTAAGATGTTCCAATGATCAAAACCTTGCGGGTAACCATCTAAATGCCATTTGCCAATGACTGCTGTGCTATAGCCCGCTTTTTGTAATAACTTCGGAAAGGTTTGCTGGCTGCCATCAAAACGGTTCCCGTTCATTCTAAACCCATTGATATGACTGTGTTTTCCTGTTAAAATGACCGCACGACTAGGACCACAAATAGAGTTGGTACAGAAGTTATTTCTGAAAATCGCCCCATCATTGGCAATTCGGTCGATGTTTGGTGTTGGTGCTAACTGGCTAATGGGATGTCCATAAGCACTAATCGCCTGTGCTGCATGATCGTCAGCCATGATGAAGATGATATTCGGTCTTTTTTTAGGCGCAATTTCCACCTCTCGTTTTTCAATTTTATTGCAAGATTGAAAGGCAATCACTATTACTAAAATATTTAGCAGTTGTTTCATCAATTTTGTTTTATGGGTTTTGTGATTATCTTTTTGGTTTGGATCACTTCGGAATTAATCATCGTTTGATTGATAAATTTCATAATAGGTTCCAATTGATCAAAAGGGATGGACGACACTTCGTGTCGCCCACCAACCACCGTGTGGAAATAATAAGACGTCCCCAAAGCATCTAATTTTTCAGCAATGGGCTCCGACCCCTGTAAGATCAAATACCCAGGTTGTTGCGACTCACAGTAGTGATGTGACGCAATGCCATATGGCACTAAATTATCATCGGTGCCATGAAAAAGGATGCTGGGGATGGCGTTGTCTTTTGAAATATAATTAACATCGACCAGGGCGCCTGCCAAAGACCACACCCCCGCAAATTTTATACCCTCATAAACCGAAGCGTCTTCCACAAAATAATTTTTCATATACACTGCATCCAAAACCGCCTCTGCACCTGCACTACTGCCTCCAGCAATAACTTTTGAAGCATCAATTTTTAAGGTTTGTGCATGATTAAACACATAATTGGCAGCATCCAAATAATCGATGGCTGCGTTTGCAAAAGTGTGTAGTTTTTCTTTTTTGGTACAGTCACACCCAAAGCCGGTTGCGCTGCCCTTCCGAAGTAAACGATAGGAAATGGAAATGCCTATAAATCTATTTTCGGTTAAATAGGCCATCAACTTCACTTCATCATCATTGGCACGATTTCCGCCAGCAAACCCACCCCCATGCATCCATAACACAACGGGCAGGGTCTCGTTTTTTTTCATCTTTTTTGGGGTGTACACATCCATTTTTAAAGTATCTGCCCCCTTTATGGCGTAAGTATAGGTCTTGACCTCTTGGGAAAAGGTATGCTGAAAACACGTTATTATGACTATGAGTATAAGTTGTTTCATTTTATGGTTTAATAATCCTGATGTTTTAAGATATAGGTTTATATTTTTTTTAATCTCATCATTCTAGGCTTTCAATTAAGATTCCGCTAATTACTGGTTCTCCACTTATAGCTTTTAAGTTTAGTGTAAGTCCTTGATCGTTATGAACGGTAACCTCAAATACTTCTTGCACCCCATATTTATTGGGATATTCCCGTGCCAGATTAAGATGGGAAAGCACACGTTGCTCATTCAATTCCACATCAAACACCCGCTGTTCTTTCTTTTCTGAAGCTTCCGCTTGACGGTTCAAATTAAAAATAATATCCTCCTGATCCGTATGTTGTGGCTCTACAAAATATAAAGTTACCTTATAGTTTCCATCGGGAATTGCCACTTTATACGTGGAGCAGTCCATGAGAACATTTTGGTAAATGCCCTCCAAATTAGAATTTTTGATATTGTTGGAGAGCAGTTTTTTGGTGCACTTTCCCGATTGTGCATCATAACCATAGAGCCCTTCAGAATATACCCTATCGGCTAAAAAGGTAATTCCGGTTTCAAAATCCTTAAAATCTGTAGACGCTCCTATATTTATGGCAAAGCTTTTAATATTCTCTTTTTTGAGGTTTTCAATGCGTTGCACATTAAAAGAAGCCTCATCGATGACAACATCTGTTTCTAGACGTAGTTTATTTAGCCCTTCCGTAAATGGAATCGACACTTTGGCAAGCCCAGAACTAAACTTAACATTCTTAAAAAACACATTGTTGACCCAGAGTTTGGCATTCACTTGATTTGAGAACATGGTAAGCTCATAGGGCTCATTATGCAGTAAGGTCAAATCGGTTTGATAAGTGGCAATATGCGCCATTGGAGTTTCGTTTTGCAATACCGATTGGTACCAATAGTAAATTTCCTTTGGCTCTCTATTGTAAGTGACAAGACCTTTTTGGTTGATATGCGGGATGGTCTCTCCTCTAAATTCAGAGGCAAAATCGGCAAAATTCCAGGCGGTCATGCCCGCAACGAAATCACGGGCCTGCACCTGTTCTACATAGCTGCGGTGCAACTGCAATTGGTATTGTTGAGAATAATCATAGCGCAGCGGTTTTGTAGCAGACACTCTCATATCGGCACCGGGACCATATTCTGAGATCATCATTGGCCTATTGGGAAAGCGCGTGTGCTGCTCGTCTAAAAACAACCCCAAATCTGCAATGGTATCATGATACCATCCAAAATAAAGGTTCCAACCAACAAGCATGGGTAAATCGGCAACCTTGGTCTCATTATAAAGCTCGTTATAGTGTAGCGCCATCACTGTAATATGATGGGGCGCCTTTTTGCGAGTCAAATGCTCCAATTGCTCCGCCAGATCGTAAATATGCTTTTTCATGTCATCCTTTTCTTCTTGAGGCTTCTGTTTATCAAAAGCCATTTTAAGAAAAATCTCATTCATATACCCAAACATCACCACGGACGGATAATTATAATACTGCTTAATTTGCTCCTCTTGCATTGTTAGGGCTGTATCAAAAAATGTTTTGGAATTGGTGATTTTGTTTACCACAGGAATTTCTGTCCACACTAAAATGCCCAGTTGGTCACATAATTTGTATAGTTCTTGTGATTGCGGATAATGGGCAAATCTTATGATATTGGCACCCATTTCTTTTATGAGGTGAATGTCTTGTTTCTGCAGTGCGATTGGTACAGCATTGCCATAACCCTCATAGTCTTGGTGCCTATTTACGCCAATGAGTTTGTAAGGTTTTCCGTTGAGATGAAATCCGTTTTTGGCATCAACACTAACCCATCGAAAGCCTATCTGCTGTGTTTTCTCATCTAAGATTGCACCTTGGTCATCCCATAACACGAGCTTGAGTTGATATAAGTATGGATTTGCTGGCGACCATAAATTGGGATTTTTAAGATCGTTAAAAGTAATAGTCCGCTCTAATGCGCCTCCTCCCGAAAATTCGAAGTTCTCTTTTTCAGAAAGCAATACATTACCATGAGAATCCAACAATTGCAAGCGTAACTGATTGGTCGTTGCTACCGAGTCAAAATTATCGATTTTTACGGTGACTTCGAGCTGCGCCTTGTCTTCAGAAATTAAAGGATAATTGACGTAAAAGCCTTCCGAAGAAAAATCGCTGAGCGTTAAATGTTGTTTCGGTTTTGATATGAGCTCTACATCTCGGTAAATACCACCAAAAAAAGTAAAATCAGCATCTAAAGGAGGTATATCCTCATTATAAGCATTGTCCACTGAAACCTCGATGCTATTATACTCGCCAAATTTTAAAAATGACGTTATGTTAAATGAAAATGCGGTATAACCCCCTTGATGGGTACCAATTAAGCTTCCGTTAACCGTGATTTTGGCATTTTGATTGACCCCCTTAAAACGAAGATAATGAACCTGTTGAGCATCTGATTCCGCAAAAAACACTTGTTTTTTATAATGCCCAATACCTCTAAAATAACCTGCCTTATCGTCAAAAGCATCCTTTTGGTTCCAAGTATGGGGAATGTTGACCGTTTTCCAAACCGAAGCTTCTTTCTCGAGTTTAAATTGCCATCCTGTATTAATGATTTTTTTTTGGCTGTGTCCCAAGAATGAAAAAAGCACAAACCACAGACTTAAATAAACCAGTTTTTGTATAGGTGTGATTTGTGCTTTCATTAGTGTATATGTTTTATTTAACAATCAATTTGGTAGTAGAGACAGTTCCGTTAGCTTTGATTTTTAGCACATAGAGCCCTGAAGCCACAGTTTTAGAATTGGTTACATCCCAATTGAATGATACGTCTCCCGCACTAATTTCCGCATTGATTAAAGTTGTGACCAAGCGACCGTTCACATCATAAATGGAAGCATTTACAAAAGCGTTCCGTTGGAGATTAAATCGAATCTCGCAAAGCTCCTTAACCGGATTTGTTACCACAAGACTGTTATTGAAATTGAAATCAGTTACCGCTAATGCAGTATCAGACGTTGTCATGGCAATCGCTCCCAGATAATAAAATCCGCTACTATTGTTATTGTTGGTACTAGGTTCCGCTTGAAAAGTAATCACTCCTGAGGCATTGGGTTGGACGTTAAAAATCTCTGCAGTATTGCTAGTGTTATTTGATGCATCTAAAGCTCCTGTTTTAGTAGTTGAGCCCATAATTGTGTACAAAGTTTCTCGGATATCGGACACACCATTTCGGGATGCAAATACCGAAAAGGAGTAATATTTCGAAGTATCCAAACCCGTTAAGGTAAAACCACCTGTTGGTTCGGTTACCCCATTAAATTCGGAAGTTTCTCCATAGAAAGAATCTCTTGAAGCGCTCATTGGAAAAGGTAAAGCTTCATCTGGAGTTTGTGTGCCTCCGGTATTATTGAGGTGAAAAGCATCTGTAACTTCTAAATTAACGCCCGTTGCTGCACCCTCACTGTTAATTAAGGCCACAGTAATGCCCGTTTCACTGTTGGTCGCATTGGTAACATTGTTAAAATTAGATTCCGTTGTAGTCATATCGGGGTTTCCAAAGTCTATTAAACTAACTTCATTTTGTGCAAATAAGCTAAATGTGATGCCCATAAATATGGCGAGTTGTGTAATTTTTTTCATAATTTCTAGAGTTTAATTAATTAATATGCGATGTGTACTGGTTTGATTTGAATTGGAAATAGTTAAGAGGTAAAGTCCAGATTCCAGACTTTGTCTAGACCATTGTAATTGGTTTTGGTATACCAGAATTGTTTCTTCAGAAACCGTTTTACCCAGAACATCTGTTATGGTAATGGTCACGGGTTGCGTTACGTTTTGTGTGAACTTGATATGGAGATAATCGATCACTGGGTTGGGGTAAAAATTAACCAATTGCTGCTCAAAATCATCAACGCCAAGTGCGTCTATATTATCTTTAACGGTGCTGCCAATGTCTTTTCCTATTACACGTTCATAGAGGATTTGATGTGCTGCATCATTCATGTGAATGCCATCACCAGCATCATATTGTGGTAGAATCCCATTGTTATCGGCCTGTCCAAAACCAGTCCAAAAATCAATGGCCATATCGCTAAAAACGTTGTAGGTTTCTGCAATCATTTGCACTTGAATGTCCACTTTGGTCGTGTTCGTTCCAAAATCCCGTGGTTGAGGAGTTGTTACCCACAAGGGTACATTAGCATCGGCAGCAACAGCACTTATTAAACTGTAATTAGCCAATTGATCGGCAACAGGATAACCACTTGCAGCATCATTTGAAGGCATGTTGATTATAATTCCGCCAGGATCCAAGGATAATGCTTTTGTAATATTACGCTGAGTATCTACGGTTCTACTCACGCCAGCAGGAATGCTGGTTCCTGTAGGTAAAATTTCGTAAGTGGCATATCCACCCAGTGCTAAATTAACTACTTCATATCTCGTATCACCACCTTCAAGGTAATCTCTATATTTGTTAACCCACGCATGATCAGGATTGGAAGGTCCGGTACCAAAAGCTGTAGAAGAGCCTAAAACTACAATTTTGTAAACCACACCTTCATTGGGGATGGTCTCAAAAACTGCCTCACTCGTATCACTCAAACCCTCTCCGGAAATTCTCACCAAACATTCCGTAGAAATCACATCGGGCACAAGCAAATCATAATATTGCAATGCTCCTGGTGCGGTAGCGATACTGGTCCAAGTTGCACCATTATCTGACGAAAACTCGACCAACATATCGGCAACAGAGATACTTTCCCATTTAACGCGTACGGTTTTGTTCACCTCCCAAAGATGACCGCCATTAGGGTAAGTTAAGGTCAATTCTGGGTCTGGCTCTGTATTTGTAATGGGTTCATCGCTGATAATGAGCTGCACTGCCCCAAGATAAAAAAATCCAGAACTGTTGTTGTTATTATCCCCAGGTTCTGCTTGAAAAGTGATGTTTCCGTCCGCATTGGGCTGAATATTCAAAATATTGGCAGTATTAGACGTGTTATTAGAAACATTCAATGCTTCAGAATCTGTGCTAGCGCCAGCAACCGTGTAAAGCGTTTCACGATTGTCACTTACGCCCACCCTCGAGGCGAAGACCGAAAAGGAGTAATATTTGGAAGCATCCAATCCCGTTAAGGTAAACCCACCGGTTAAGTTTACATTTCCGTTAAAACCAGCATCGGTTGCCCCAAAATAACTGTCTCTTGTAGCTGAAGCTATAAAAGGCAATGCTGCGTTTGGAGTCGTTGTTCCATTGGTATTTATTAAGTCAAAAGAATCTGTTATGGTAAGTGTCACCCCTGTTGCTACACCGTTTGACGCTATTAAATCAACGCTCAATCCTGTTTCGTTTTGAATCGTGGGGATTACATTGTTCCAATTGCCCGATGAGGCATTGGCAGCATTTCCAAAATCGATAAAGGCATTCTGCTGGGAGAACCCAAAGGTACCGATTAGTAAAAAGATAAAAAGTATAGTTTTTTTCATAGTTCCAATATTTAGATTAATTATTCAGTTATTTTAAAGTAAATCCATATTCAAAGTCAAAATCTGAACTTGGAGCAATGGCAATTTCGAAGGCCCCTGGCTCAACGCCATAAATCATTTCATTGTTATAAAATTTTAGGTCTTCGGCAGAAATTGTAAAAGAGACTGTTTTACTTTCACCTTTTTTCAGAAACACTTTTTCAAAGCCCTTGAGATCCTTTACAGGTCTGGTCACACTCGCTACTTTATCATGAAGGTACAGTTGCACAATCTCATGGCCATCATATTGTCCAGAATTAGTGATGTTAGCGGAAGCAGTTAGGCTATCCTGAAGGCTTAAACTGTTGGAAGACAATTTAAAACCGGAATATTCGAAACTGGTATAGCTCAACCCAAAGCCAAAGGGATATAATGGGGTATTGGCCACATCGATATAATTGGATTTATAATCTTCTTTAGGGTTGTTTTTGGGAATGGGACGCCCCGTATTTTTCATATTGTAATAGATTGGAACTTGGCCCAAATTCCGCGGAAAGGTCACTGGTAATTTTGCTGAAGGGTTATAGGCTCCAAACAGCACATCGGCGATACCATAACCCCCCATCGTTCCCGGAAACCAAGCTTCTAAAATTGCGTCTGCAAGTTCAGAAGGTTCACTTAGGTCTAAGGGACGCCCGTTCATAAGCACCAAGACAATTTTTTTATTAGGAACAGCCGCTCTGATGCGTTTTAATAACATCGTCTGTTGCCCGGGTAATGTAATGGAGCTTCTAGAAGCTGCCTCACCACTCATATCATAATCCTCTCCTAAAATCATAACCACCACGTCCGAGGTTTTTGCAGCGTCAATAGCAGCTTGAAACCCAAGATCATCAGCTCCTTCGATTTCACAACCTTTGGCGTAATTGATGTCGGTCACATTTAAATAGCTTGTAATGCCCTCAAATACGCTTATGGCTTTTCCCTTACGATCTCCTGCTGCTGCCCAATTTCCTAAAATGTTTTCCTTGTCTTTCGCCAACGGACCAATTAAGGCAATGGATTGCTTCGAATTTAAAGGCAAAACACTTTTGTCATTTTTCAATAAAACTGAGGATATGGCTGCCGAATGTCGGGCTGCCTGCAAAAATTCTTTTTTATAAATGGTCTCCTTTTCAAGGTTGGCGTTGCAATACCGATAAGGATCCTCAAAAAGCCCTAGTTTATATTTTGCTATGAGCACGCGTCGGCAGGCATCATTAATATAGGCTTCGTCAACTTGGCCATCATCTACCAAATCCTTGAGGTATAAACGGTATGCGTTACTCATCATATCTTGGTCAACACCTGCATTGATAGCCAATCGTGCAGCGTCTTTAGCATCTTTTGCAAAACCGTGGGCAATCATTTCGGTGATTGCGGTATAATCTGAAACGACCAAACCCTTAAATCCCCACTCGTCTCTAAGAATTTCCCTGAAAATAAATTTGTTGCCAGAAGCCGGTACACCGTTAAGCTCATTAAAGGCAGTCATAAATGTTTCAGCACCAGCATCAATTGCTGCTTTAAAAGGAGGCAAATACACATTTCGCAATTCGCCTTCACCCATATTTACGGTGTGATAATCACGTCCAGCTTGTGCTGCGCCATAGCCCACAAAATGTTTGGCACAGGCCAAGATGGTATTTGCTTTTGTTAAATCGTCGCCTTGAAATCCTTTAACGTATGCTTTTGCCATTTTTTGGCCTAAAAACACGTCTTCGCCAGCGCCTTCGGAAATACGCCCCCAACGCGGATCGCGAGCAATATCGACCATAGGTGCAAAAGTCCAATGGATGCCTGAGGCGGAAGCTTCTTCTGCAGCAATTCTTGAGCTTAGTTGAACGTCGGCCATATCCCAACTGGCTGCCAACCCTAAATTAATTGGAAAAACAGTCTTAAACCCATGAATCACATCATAACCAAAAAGTAGCGGAATGCCTAATCTGGTTTCCTCGACCGCCATTTTTTGCAAATTTCGAGTGCCTTCCGCAGTATAAACGTTTAGCATTGCACCTACGTCGCCTTGTTTAATATAAGTTTCATTATTAGCGCTCAATGTAGGTCCAGTAACAGCCCAACCCCCGCTGTACATAACGGTTTGCCCAATCTTTTCTTGAAGCGTCATTAGCTTCATCAACGAATCAACCTTGGTCTCAAAATTTTGAGCAAAGCTGAAACTGACCAGCAAAAGGCAGAACCAGCAGATTAATTGGGTGGAAGGTTTCATTTATAGGGTTTTATTTTTTCAATTGAAATTCTTGCATTAATTCCGCATTGGAATCGGTGCCCACAAAAACTTGAAAAGCTCCAGGCTCTGCCATGAACTTAAGAGCATTGTTATAAAATTTTAAATCATCTTCGGAAATAGTGAAGGAAACGCTTTTGGTCTCCCCTTTTTTCAGCAGTATTTTTTGAAAGCCCTTTAATTCTTTCACTGGTCTGGTGACTGAACCCACAACATCCCTAATATAAAGCTGTACAACTTCCTTTCCGTCATAATCTCCGGAATTGGTGACTTCTACGGAAACCTTAATACTTCCGTTATGGTCAAGCTCATTTGAACTCAAAGTTAAATTGCCATATTTGAATGTGGTGTAGCTCAAACCATAGCCGAAAGGATATAAGGGCTCATTTCTAACATCTAAATAATTAGATTTGAACTTTTGAAACTGTCCTTCCTTATTACCTAGCGGTCTTCCGGTAGTTTTATGGTTATAGAAAATGGGCACTTGCCCCACATTCATAGGAAAGGTCGCAGTTAATTTTCCAGAAGGATTTACATCACCAAACAACACATCGGCAATGGCCAAGCCAGCTTCGCTGCCCGGAAACCAAGCATTAAGTATGGCAGGAACATTCTCATTTTCATCAACAATAGCTAAAGGCCTGCCCGTAAACAACACCAAAATCACCGGTTTTCCTGTTTTTAATAAGGTCTTCAATAAGTCTTTTTGCACTTGTGGGATTTGCAAGTTGGTAACGCTACTGCTTTCCCCGCTCAATTCCGCAGTTTCTCCAAGCGCTGCAACAATAACGTCAGATTTTTCAGCAATTGCCAAAGCCTCCTCCCTTAATTGTGAATCGCTGCGCCCGTCTCTTGGAATATCCTTGCCAAACATGGTCACCCGTTTTTCGTATTCCAAATCGTAATCTACATTACTGCCTTTGGCATAAAGCAGCTTTACATTTTTACCTGCAACGGTTTTTAATCCCTCTAACAAGGGGATGGATTTTTCTTGTTTGGTCGCCACACTCCAAGTGCCAGCCATATTGACAGCATTGTTAGCCAAAGGGCCAATTAAGGCAATGGTTCCATTCTTTTTTAAGGGCAACAAATTGGATTCATTTTTAAGCAGCACCATCGATTCCGCACTCACTTTTCTTGCAAATGCCCTGTTTTCCGCAGTAAAAATCTCTTTTGCCGGTCGCTCCACATCACAATATTTGTAGGGATCATCAAAAAGCCCGATTTGATATTTCGCAGTCAATATTCTTCCCACAGCTTGATCAATATCGGCCATGCTCACTTTTCCTTCGTCATAAGATGCCTTTAGGGTTGTTAAGAAACCTTCAGAAACCATATCCATATCCGAACCTGCTAATAAAGCACGTGCTGATACTTCTTGAAAATCGCCTATCCCGTGATAAATCATTTCCTCTATTCCAGTATAATCGGTGACCACAAAACCGTTGAAGCCCCAATCATCACGCAACAAATCGGTTAGTAACCACTTATTACCGGTAGCAGGCACGCCATCTATTTCATTAAACGACGCCATTACTGATGCAACGCCAGCATCGACTGCAGCTCTGTAGGGTTGCAAATATTCGTTATACATGCGAATTTTGCTCATGTCTACCGTGTTATAGTCACGTCCAGCTTCTGGCGCACCGTAAAGGGCAAAGTGTTTTACGCAGGCCAACATGGTATTATTAGCGGTAAGATCATCGCCTTGATAGCCCTTCACCATTGCTTCGGCAATTCGGCTTCCCAAATAAACATCTTCCCCAGAACCTTCTGAAACCCTTCCCCAACGTGGATCACGGGAAATATCGGTCATGGGTGAAAACGTCCAGTTAATGCCATCGGCAGTAGCTTCTTGAGCAGCCATTTGGGCGGTTTTTTCTATAAGTTCCATATCCCAAGAGGCTGAAAGGCCCAAAGGAATTGGAAAGGTTGTTTCATAACCATGAATCACGTCCATACCAAAAAGCAAGGGAATTTTCATGCGGCTTTTTTCCATGGCAATTTTTTGTACTTCCTTAATTTTCGCAACGGTTTTGATGTTGAAAAGTCCGCCAACTTTTCCGTCTTCAATATTTTTTGCAACGTTAGAGCTTTGTGAAGCACCGGTAGTGATATCTCCGGAGGATGGTAAATTCAACTGTCCCAATTTTTCTTCCAAAGTCATCAATTTTAAAATAGAATCGACCTTGGTTTTATAGGGATTATTGGTCTCTTGGGCCATAACCGCGGTTGAAATTGAAACTATTATTGAAAAAATTACAAAACTGTACCTGTTCATGTTTTAGTGTTTAGAGTTTGAGAATAACCATGTTAATAATTCAGGTTCGGCGAAGGCGGAATCCCAACTGTTGTGATTGTCCTTGGCATATAATGAAAAATTGGGTTTACCACCATATTTTAAAATACCCGAAACCATATCTACCGAGGCTTGCGGATTCACCACATCGTCATTGGCCCCGTGAAAAACCCATAAGGCTGTCTGTTTAGCATAGTCCGAAGCAAATTCCGGATTGCCAGCTCCACAAATAGCGAAAGCGCCTGCAAAAATTGTGGGTTTGCGGTGCAACATTTCAAAAGTCCCCATGCCTCCCATTGAAAGCCCTCCAATATAAACTTGGTCTTTATTAACGTAAGCTTTCGCCAAGAGTTCATCCAATAATCCCATGGCCAACACCATCGCTGTTGTAGGCTCTAAGGTTTCTGGAAATTTGAGGGTTAAAGGTTTTGTGCTTCGGTCAACTTCGGCATTTGCCCAATAATCATTTTTAGGACACTGCGGAAATACGACAATTGCTGGAAATTTTTCTCGGTTTGCTTCCGAAGCAAAAAGTGAACTGCCATGCGTTAGTTGCTTTTGATTGTCACTACCGCGCTCACCAGCACCATGTAAAAACAGGACCAAGGGATAAGTTTTAGACGCATCAAAATTATTTGGAAGCATGATTCTATATAACAAGGTATCCTTTTCTTGAATAAATTGCTCTTTTGCAAACAATTCTGATTGTTGCGCGAAGCCCTGTATGATGAAGAAAAAACCGATACAGCTCAAACTGAGCCTTCTTAATTTGGTGAGCATCCTTTTCATAATATGGTTTTTTAAAAAGTAAATCCTAAAGTTGTTAATCCGTTTTGAACATCGGTATTTTGCATAAACAAGTCCCAAAGCAAACCAGACCTGTAATTTTCGATCATTACGATTTGAGGGCCTTGATCTATAGCCAAATAGGCTTCGGCAACCCAGAAATTATACTCAGGACTAAAAGCATCATAAAAACCTGCAGGCCCTTGAAGCTTATCCTTATGTTGATAGAAATAGTGCATGGCATCCAGAGATTCCGCTGGGGTATATGGAATAGAACTAATAGCTGCTGTTGGTGATATAACACCTCTATCATTAGTAGGACTGTGAGCAGAATAGCCCAAAGAGCCATCGGCATTTCTAGAATAGCTGGCGGTCAACCCCCAACAATCGGCACTATAATCCTCAAAATCAATAGGATTGTTAATGCAATACTGTCTATTGATTTTGCTATGGTTTACCGCCACATCCCAATAGTTGCCATACGCATCGGAAAGCCCCGTAGGATTTAACCCAGAAAGGAATAGTGACTAAAAAACAATGGACCACCAAATTCCGGAGAACCCGCATGTTTTAAAATGAGCGGAAAACCATATTTAACGTTTGAAGACACAATAGCACCATTATTTGCCCAGCCTTCAGAATACTGTGCTTGAGTAATAGCGAAATCTGGCGAGGAAGCAGCCATCACATACGTGACCAATACTTCGTTATATCCTGATAATTTTAAATTGATGGCAAACCCGTTATTAGGACTCCAATGCCAGTAGAGTGCATTTTGATTTTGTGTGTACCAGTTCCATTCCACACCTTTCCAAAGAGCATCGGCTTGGTTTGAAAGTGCCAATTCTTCCGCAGAACCCATTTTAAAATACTCTTTTATACAAATGAGACCCTGAACAAAAAATGCAGTTTCTACCAAATCGCCACCATCATCAAGCGCTGAAAACGGAATCACATTTCCTGTGGTCCCATTGATCCAATGAGGCCATGCCCCATGAAAACGGTCGGCTGATTCGAAAAAATCGAGGATTTGGGTTAAACGAGATACAGCTTCTGGTCTTGTAATATAGCCACGTTCTATGCCCACTAAAATAGCCATTAAGCCAAACCCAGAACCTCCTGTGGTTACTGTATTTTGATCGAAAGAGGGATTGCCAGGAATATAACGTTCCCGGGCTGCCCCCGATTCGGTTTGGGCAAAATCCCAAAAATATTTGAAGGTTTCCTCTTGTACGAGATCCATGATCTCCATATCAGAAATTGGCGTAACGCCATTGGTACCATCATCGGGATTATCATCGACCATATCATCAATAACGAACGGTTCTGAACCAGTATCTGATGAGGAGCAAGCGAAGTTCAAGCTTACCAAAGTTAAAATAATATAAAATATTTTTTTCATGATTTTATGCTTCTTTTAATTCATAATTTATTTTACGGAAAAACCCAATTTATCCAAACCAGTTTTCACATCGGTATTTTCCATAAACAGGTGCCACAGCAATCCCGATCTGTAATTTTCGATCATCACGGGGATTGGACCTTGATCTATGGCCAAATACCGTGGCGTATACCAATGGTCTTCAAAACTAAAGGCATCGTATGGCCCATATTTACCAATAAGCGAGTCGTGATCTTTATAAAGGGTTTTAAGCATTTGCATGCTTTCTTTGGGTGTGTAAGGAAAAGAGGAGAGCGCAGCTGTTGGCGAAATCACACCAATGTCATGACCTTTACCTGGCCGATGGCCTGCATAGCCTTTAATTGAATAGCTCGAGGTCATGCCCCAAATGTTCTTTCCGTAGCCTTTAAAATTCAAGGGATTATCCACCGCATAATCATAATGGATCTTGGCATGATTTTGAACTAAGTCCCAATAATTTGCATAAGTATCGCTCAAACCCTTGGGATTTAATCCCATATATGAATAATGCGACCAAAATAAAGGACCAATATCATTGGTGGAATGTTCATAATAATCTAAAATAAAATCATTGCCATACATACTTTCCGAAGATCTGATACTGTCCTTGCGTGCCCAGCCTTCCGTATAAACTTGTTTAGAAATAGGATGTGTTGGAGATGCTGCAGCCAAGATGTACATGATTAAACATTCGTTATAACCGCCAACGGGGAAATTCATTTCCCATTTGTAACTTGGCGACCAGTGCCAGTATAAAACGTTTTCGCCCTTGGTATACCAATCCCACTCTACTTCTCGCCAAAGAGTATCGATTTGTTGCGATAGCGCTTGTTCTTGTTCAGTTCCGTCTTTGAAATATTCGGCAACCGTTAACATTCCTTCCATCAAAAAAGCGGTTTCGACCAAATCGCCACCATTATCCTTTTTACCGAAGGGCAAAACCTTACCGGTTTCTCCATTGAGCCAATGAGGCCAGGCCCCATGGAAACGGTCTGCTTTTTGAAGAAAATTAACCATTTTTTGATAACGCTTAAAACCTTGTTCACGTGTGATGAAATCACGTTCAATACCAACGAGCAATGCCATAAAGCCAAAACCTGAACCTCCTATAGTTACTGTATTTTTAGGCGATGTAGGATAAATATCATCCATATGCAAACGTTCTCTTGCCAATCCACTATTCTGCTCAGCGCCTTCCCAAAAGTAATTAAAGGTTTGTTTTTGAACAGTATCGAGCAGCGCGCTATCTGAGAGGCTTTCGACATTGGAAGGCATAACTTCTTTACCGTTGTGTAGTGTAGATGACTTCGGTTTGTTATCGGTTTTACAGCTATACTGGACAAAAACGATTAATAAGAATAAAACGCTTATTGTTATACGATTGAATGACATAGGATTGACGTGGTAAAATTTAGCTGCACCTCTGGAATTCAAAGTGCAGCTAAAAGATAAATAGACTAACTCAAAACTTTTAGTTAAATGCCTCTAATAAATTGGCAAACAACATTTTTTATTTAATATTGACAGGTTTCCTTAATAAAGTGATCTAAAAAACTCATATCTGTCTCCAAATAGTTGATTTCGTGGATCGTTATGTTGATGTTATTAAAGTCCATCATTCATTAATAAAATAACTTCTTCAGCGGAAAGGGCTTTGTTAAACAGATACAATTCATCCATTTCACCTTTTTCCGTTTTATGATCCCATCCATTAAAATTGGGATCACCTGACATTATTGACAAATCTCCAACACCCGACCAATCAATTCCCGTAAAAGCACTTTGGCCTACCAATTCGCCATTCATATAAAGGGCTGTATTATCTTCTGAAATCACAATTCCCAAATGTACCCAATTATTAAGGGTTGGATCAATGGTTGCAGGGTCACCGGGGTTTACCCATGTTGCATTGGTGCCATTTCCTGTTAAAAGAATAAATTTTTGGGCTGTTTCACTGCCTTCCCGGATTAATCCGAATCCACTCGGTTTATCTGATGGAGCAGCAGGTTCAGCGGGCGAAATATTGATTATTCCTGCTCTGGTATCTGATGCATCAATTTTTAGCCAGAAGGCAGCACTAAAATTGCTTCCTTGAGCCAACTCTTCAGAAGGAAATGTTAGATAAGAATCTGCATTACCTTGATAAGCATCCCCAGACAATCCACCACCAAAATCAAAAGTAGGATTACCTACCTCAGTCGCTTCAGTTCCACTTACAGCATCTTTATAATTACCATTAAAGTTCATATAAAAGGCTGCTTGATCCTTAAGCATTATCGTTTGTATTTCGCTTTGCGTAAGCGTCATATTATACAATCTCAATTCATCCATTTGCCCTTTCTCAGTTTTATGATCCCATCCGTTAAAATTTGGATCTCCTGACATGATTGATAAATCTCCTACACCTGTCCAATCTATTCCTGTAAAATCACTTTGACCAACCAAATCACCATTCATATACATGGCAATATTACTTTCTGATATTGAAATGCCGAAATGCACCCACTCTCCAAGAGTTGGATCAATAGTGGCAGCTTCACCTGGATTTACCCAAGTAGAATTAGTGCCATTACCTGTTAATAGAATAAAATTCTGAGCAGTTCCAGTTCCTTCACGAATTAATCCAAATCCACTAGGTTTATCTGATGGGGCGGATGGTTCTGCTGGGGAAATATTGATTATGCCAGCTCTGGTATCGGATGCATCGATTTTTAACCAAAACGTAGCACTAAAGTTACTGCCTTGAGCCAATTCATCTGAAGGGAAAGTGAGATAAGAATTAGCTGCTCCTTGATAGGCAGCACCAGATAATGCTCCTTCAAAATTAAAACCAGGATTTCCTACTTCAGTAGCAGAAGTTGAAGTCACCAAGTCGGTATAATCGCCATCAAAAGGCATATAGAAGATCTCTCCCGGATAAAGTGGTGTATATGGCGGTTCTTTTGTGAAAATTGAGGTTGACGTCGTTACATTACCCACCAAATCGGTTGCAGTAACAGTAAGAGTATGTTCACCAATTGTAATGTTATCGTAATTCATTTCCTTTGTAACGATTCGATAGTCCACATAACTTCCGGCATCATAAGATGCAATTTGGTTACCATCCAAAGTTACGGTGATCGCACCAACCTCAATATCATCTTGAACCATTAATTCAATATTGATAGAAGAAATTGGACTTGGATCAGAAATAGTTAGTCCGCTGGTTGGTTTTACTATCGTTACCACAGGTGCTCCAGCATCGGGCCCTGGATCTACTTCATTAATTTCATCGATCCCGTCATAACAGGCCTGAAGCATCAGCAACGAACAAAGTCCTAAAAAATATATTTTAAAATTTTTCATTCTTAAATTATTTTGATTGATTAATTATTTGATCCTAGTGGCAATAAATCTAATTGCGCTTGCGGGTATGGCAAAAGTTCTTTATCTGCAGTAAACGTGCGACCGTCGTAGCTCAATTCGGAATAGTCGTTAACACGAATCATATCAAAGTAACGAATGCCCCACTCCATAGCAAGCTCTGCAAATTTTTCGTCAAGAACTTGCTCTGTAGTTACGCCAGAAATTGCTGGCATTTCAGCTCTACTTCTCACTAAGTTCACCGCTTGGTCTGCTGACATCGCAGTACCTGATGCCCCACGAGTCAATGCTTCAGCATACATCAACAAAATTTCAGAGTAGCGTATAACCAAAAAGTTCTTACCTGATCCATAATCATTTCTACCTTCAGTTAATTGAGTTGAAGGCAGATAGTGTTTACCACTTGCGAAATTGGCTCTGGCATAATTGTTAATGACATCTCCATCTGGTGTGGTGTTTGAGATGAAACTTGGCAAATTCACATAATTTGGGTCTGATTGAATTTGCGCAATACCGTCTGGAGTGAATAAAACACTAGTTTCCAATCTTGTGGTTTCTCCTCTATTCAACATGAACTTGATATACTTTAAACTTGGCTCGTAAAAACCCCACCCACTAGCAGCTCCTTCTACTGCAGGCGTCCAACTTGAAGGACCAAAGGGTGCATATAAATGATTATTTACGGTTCCTGTAGATTGATTAAAATCTGAAAATTGCAATTCGAACAAGCTTTCGTTGCTCAATTGACCAGGTTTTTTAAAGAGTTCATAGAAATCATTAAACAACATAAATTTATTAGAATTTATAATCTGTCCCGCTGCATCTGCAACCCCTTGATAATTTTCCATTTCTTGGTTAGCCATAGCTTTGAGGGCCAATGCGGTGTATTTTGTAACACCTCCCGGAATATCGGTACGCTCATTTGGTCGCATATCTGGCAAGTAAGGGATGGCCTCATCCATCAAATCTGATACATATTGCAATACCTCTTCTTTGGTATCTACGCCATTACCAATTTCATCATCGAAATTTGTAGTTTCAATAATAAAAACATTGCCCCATAATCGAGCCATGTTTAAATGTTGATAAGCGCTCAATACTTTAGCTTCCGCAATAAATTGGTCTGCTCTCACAATGTCATTCCCTGTTGCAAATTCTTTATAACGCGCTATAATTTCCTCTGTATTGATGATTACCGCCAAATCACTGTAAAAGTTGTTCCACACTTGATTAAACATCCAAAAACTATTATCATAATTAAAGACATCGGTTTCTGCAAATAACGGTTGATCACCAAGACCTCCTGCATTAACATCATCGCCTCTTACTCCTAAGAGCAAAGGATCTTCCCAACCTCTTGAATAAGTTGCAGAATACGCCCCATACAAGGGCAATATCATATCGCTCATATTGGTATAATCCAAATCGTCGGTAGCCAATTGACCATCATTTTCTTCCAGTTTTTCGCTACAAGTTGTCAATAGGAAGCTAGATGCCAGCATTATCACTAGCGGTTTAAATAATTTTTTTATTGTTTTCATAGTTTTCAATTTTTAAATTTTGATATTCACCCCTACAGTATAAACCGCTGGTACAGGGTAAGTTTGACGATCGACACCATCTTGTACTTCTGGACTGAATCCGTTATAATCAAAAGATGTGAATGGACGATCGGCAGTAAACGTGATCTTAGTTTCTGGCATATTTTTCCCTAGGAGGGAACTTGCAGGAATGGTATATGCCAATTGAATGTTTTGAATTCTAAAATAGTCTCCATCTTCAACAAAAAATGTACTCATTTTTTGATTCCAGCCTTTTCTTCTTCCCGCTGAAGACGGATACGTATTTGAAGTTCCTTCTCCATGCCATCTATTATTAGCATATTCCGCATCAATATTAGTGTCGTTAGTGAAAATAACCTCACCACGTTTACGGTTGAGAATTTGATTTCCTGTTTGGCCTGAAATTGCTACACTTAAATCAAAATTCTTATAAGAGACGCCAAAATTTCCACCATAAGTAAATGTAGGCAAGTAAGAACCAATAACCTTTCTATCGGCATCATCAATGACGTTATCACCGTTTTGATCTTTATACTTAAAATCTCCAGGAACCAAATTATTATCTACAGCAATTGGATCATTCGCTACCTCTTCATCATTTTGATAAACACCTGCAACCTCATAGCCAAAAAAGGCATTTACTGGCTCGCCCACAATCAATCGTTGGCGAAATTCCGCAGTACCTGTATCGAAATAACCTTGATCACTATTGATTTTGGTTATCGAATTTTTTAAAGTGGCAAAATTTGCCCCAATATTATAACTCCAATTGTTAGAAAGTGATTCACTCCAATTTAATGCCACTTCAACACCTTCATTTCTCATTTCACCCACATTTTTCAATAGGGTATTACCAACAATAGCCTGCTGGACTGGAATTACAAGATCTTTAGTATCTCTTATATAGTAATCGGCCTCTAAAGACAATCGACTATTAAGCAACCGTGAACTAATCCCTAAGTTTGTTTCTTCAAGCACTTCTCTTTTGAGATCGGTAAAGTTGTTAGAACTAATGATCCCATTGGTCAACAAATCATTAATAGCTAAAGTAACTTGGTTGATAGTCCTTGTTCCTGCACTACCTCCTAAAGCTCCATTGGCGAGCTGACCCCAACTACCGCGAAATTTCAAGAAATCAAAAATGCCATTATCTTCCATAAAGCTTTCTTCTGAAATGACCCAACCTACACCAAATTGCGGGGTAGTTTTCCAAATCTCACTAGGAAATTTACCATCTCCTTCAGTACGAACAGTCGCATTCAACAAATACCGATCATCAAAATTATATTCTGCACGTCCAAAAAATGACAAGGCATAAAAACGATCTCCAATCCCTTCTACATTGTCGTTAAAAGAGCTAGGATCAGCGAAATCGAGGTACCAAGAACTTTCAAGCGCAATTCCTTGAACATCAGAGCCCGTAGCTCTGAATTTATTCTCTTGTCTGTCTTGGTAGGAAGAACCTGCCAAAAGCGTAAGATTATGTTTTCCAAAAGAATCGTTAAAAGTCAATGTATTGTCCCATTGTTGGAAAGAGTATTGATCTTCAGCACGACGAATCGAGGTTTCCACTTGGTCTCGATTGGAATTTCCTGAAATATAATATGGTAATCGAATATTTCTCTCAGAAACGGTTGAATAATCATGATAATAGGAGGTTTTAAAAGCCAATTTATCTGGAACGATTTGATATTCCGCATAAATACTGGTCAGAATTTTTCTCAATTTCAATTGATTCTCATTATAGCGCATTACTGGAAATGGATTCTGAGAGCCTCTATAGCCTAAAAATTGCGCATCGGAATATGGTGTTGTCGTTGCTTCTGGATTCACATAGTCGAATTTCGGCAATATTGGCACCGCGAAATACGCTGAGAAAAAAGCACCGTTTTCAGGATTATATTGTGTTGCGTTACTGAAAATAGCGTTGGTACCAATTTTTAGACGATCCGTAACATTCACATCAATATTAGATTGAATATTAAAACGTTCATACTCATTTTTCATATCCAAGACGCCATCTTGTGAAAAATAACTCGTATTAATACCATAAGTGGTAGAAGCAGTGCCTCCCGTTACCCCAATACTGTGATTTGTAATGGTGGCAGGCCTTAAGATTTCCTTATACCAGTCTGTATTGACATTGGGCAAATTTGGATTGACCCTGCTTCTGCCAAAACGAGCAATGGCGTTTTCAACAAACTCAATATCTGCTGCAGATTCCGATTCATAAGCCATAGTTACAAACTGTTCAGCATTCGCCATTTTAACGACGTTTTGAGCGTTTTGTACACCAGTGTAGCCATTATAGGTGATTGTTGGTTTTTGATCTACTTTACCTTTTTTAGTTTCTATAATAATTACACCATTCGCTCCTCTTTGACCAAAGATGGCGATAGATGACACATCTTTTAAAACTGAAATGGTCTCAATTTGGCTACTATCCAAAAAGTCAATGTTGTCATACCATTGTCCATCAACCACATATAAAGGATTATTACCTGCTGCGAATGAGTTAACCCCTCTAAGTCTTACTGTAGGGGAAGCACCGGGTGCACCATTACTTACAATTTGTACACCTGGAACTTTACCTTGTAGCGATTGCATGACATTACTGTTTGGCGTTTTTTCAATATCCTCAGCCTTAACCGTGGTGATTGCACCCACTAAATCTATTTTTCTCTGAGTTCCATATCCTATAACTACAATCTCATCCAGAGCTTGTGCGTCTTCTTCCATCTCTACATTAATGACAGCTTGCGAACCTACAGTTATAGTTTGAGTTTTTAAACCAATTGAACTGAATTCTAATATTTCACCTTGACTTACTTCAATAGTATAATTACCATCAAAATCTGTACTGGCGCCTCGAGTTGTTCCTTTTACCAAAACATTCACTCCTGGGAGTGGTAAGTTGTCTTGAACTGTAGTGACGGTTCCCGTAACAGTAGTGTCTTGGGCAAAAGCTACAGTGTAGCTAAAAAGAAGCATTAAAAATAAAACGATTTTTGTTTTCATAAAGTTTCTATTTATCGTGAGTTAGTTGATAGCAAGTTAAAATGAAACTTATATACAATTAACAGTAAGTTCACATTTTAAATACGTCAGTGTTATTAAAATCATAAAATACTACTAATGACGTAGCTTGAAGTTAATAAAAAAGTAACGAAAACGATAGCGAGAAATGAATATGACGTAGTATTGACGTAATAACAACTGTCAATTATGTATTTTAACCTAGTGTTTATTTAAAATTTAACAGATAATCAGTAAGAGAAATCTCAGATTCCAATCCTAACTTTTGTTTTAAGCGGTAACGTTGCGTTTCTACTCCCCTCACAGAGATATTTAAAAGCGGTGCAATTTCTTTAGTGCTCAAATCCATTTTGATGTAGGCACAAACCTTTAAATCTTTAGGATTAAGTGACTCATGCTTTGCCTTTAATAGATTAAAGAATTCTTGGTGCACTTGATTAAAATTGTGCTCAAATATGGTCCATTCATCTTCATGCCCAATAGACGTATCGATCTTTTTAATCAATTTTTTATAGGTGTAGTAATTATCAAAAGCGCCTTTATGAACGACCAGCTCATTCTTTAATTCTAATAAGGTTTCATTTTTTTTCACAATGGCCATGGCAGTATTAGCCAATTGCTTACTCTTTAATTCGATCTCGTTTTCTAAGGACTCGTTTTTCAATTCTACAATTCTCTTGTCATTTTCAATAGTTTTTTCCTTTAACAGCTCTTGTTGGTCCTGCTCAAATTTGTGCTTTAAAATCCATTGTTCCTTTAAAATTTTTCGTCGATGCAGTATATAAAACAACAGCACTAAAAGCAGTGCCAATAGTGTAAATACCAATAGCCCTAAGTTAGACTTGTACCAAGGCGGTAAAATACTTATGTGTACTGTTGTTGTTTCGGATACCTCTCCTGCTTCATTCACCGTTCTAAACCCTAAACTATAATCCCCATGCCCTAAATTTGATAGTTCCAGTTTTCCTTTTTCAATTTTATACCAATGCTTGGCATCAACATTTGTAATTGCATACTGAAATGAATACGCATGTGATTTTGGAGAGGACAACTTGATGAATAAGCTTTGGTTTTTATTTGGAATCTCAATGATCTCATTCGTTGGAATAGTCACCGGAGTACCATTTACACTGATTTCATCGACTTGAGGTTTGTATAATTTAAAAGAAGCAATAGGAAGACGCTTGTCTATTACCAAAAACCCATCATTCAAATTTAAGCTAAAGTGATTTTTATCCAGTTCAGATACGTTTTCATAACCTACTATAAGTCGATCCTTGATATGGTTGCCTTCCAAAGTGATGCTTTTTTCTTCGGCCTCAAATGACTTTAGCTGAATAAGATCTCTCTTTTTTAATGCCAATAAGTTGACATCTTCATCTGAGATGATATAAGAATTTTTTCCGAAATTTTCATTCAATAAACGATGAGGAATGATACTATCCAAAATAGGCTCATACTGTTGCCAACCATTATTCGTCTTTATACAAATGTCATTTTTAACCTTGTGAACCCTTACATTATACGTTGAAGACAAGCCTTTTTTCTCATAATTTTGAAGGCTAATAATGGTGTCGTAATTAGGGCTGAATTTGACCTTAAAAAGTCCTTTGTACGCATGGGCAGCCCAAATGGTTCGGTTATCCTCAAAAGCCAAAAATCGAATTGGCATCGTGGTTTGACCAAGATGTTTCGCTTCCCATTTGCCATTCTCTTTTTTAAGTCTTACCAAACCCGTATAGGTGCCTTGAATATAAGTATGTTCGGTTTCTGGCACCTTTTTCAAGACCCAACCGCCCGTATGGGGCGAAATCAAGGTGATTTGGTCGTCTTCCACCAAATAGGTGCCATTGTTATGGCCACACAATAAGTCACCATCGACAATTTTTAAATTCCAAACTTGGCCCTGTGAATTCTCTATAAATTCCAATTTCCCTTCCGCATTTATAAAATACAAACCGGTATTGCTCCCTACATAAATTCTCCCCTTATAATTGATCACATCATAAACCGCGCCCAGTTTCCCCGTGACATCGTTAAAGAAAACCGATTTACTCTTTAAATCGATATGCGCCAAACCATTATCAAGACCCACCCATAATTGATCCTCAGCATCTAGGTATTGTGAAAGAATGGTATTATTGACCAGACCATTTTCATGATTGATGTGAAATAGAATTTGTCCTGAAGTATCGGTAATATAAATCCCCTCTTGGATCGTCCCGAAAACAAGGTGTCCTGATTTAAGTGTTGAAAAGCTATTGAGCTGATATTTTTTAAGTTCAGAATTAATAGGAGTTTTCCAAGGGTTCAGCGTTTTTCCATTATAAATAAAATTTCCGTTCAATGCAGTGGTAATTAACAAATCCGAATGAAATTTGGAAATTGAAACTACCTTTGTATCCACGAGCGCTTGCTCTTCTATAAAAGGCAGCAGTTCCAAACCGTTGAGCTTAAAAACCCCTCTTTTTAATGTGGAAACATACACCTCATCATCAACCACGTCACAAGAAATTACAGTTGAAGGTGGTCTTATTTTTTTTATTTGCCCCGCTTGATACACATAGATATTCAGGAAAGATCTAAAGACAATTTTATCCTTGACCGCTATAATTTGCCAAAATTCCTCACTCAGGAATTCTTCATTGTCAATCATATCGGTAAGTGAGGTATAATTCAATTTCCCTTTAGTGTCCGCTTCAAAATAGCCAAACTCTTCGTAAGAACCGATATAGATTTTATGGTCATAAGCCAAAACCGATCTTAAGGTTGTTTTATTGGGAATCGTAAACAGTTCCCAATTTAAGCCATCATATTCTAAAAGACCTTTGTTATTGGCTACGTAAACTTTTCCATCTTTAGCCATTGAAACACCCCAATTTTGATTGCCAGCGTTATATTGGGAAAGGTCAAAATTTTGAAAATATGGCGTATACTGTGCGTAGGCTCTATTGGTGATGACAAAGCAAAACACAGCTAACATGAAGCTTAAAACATAACGAAAACGGAATTTTAACGGACTATAAATGCTCAAAATATGGGTATGGTGCAAATTGAAAGATCTTTTTCTAAATATAGAAAAAGATCTTATTTCATTAGCCATAGTCGCTTAAAAATATTACTTCGGAAGAAGTCTAGAGTAATTGAAACAACTTACCCATCCTTAAAATTTTGCTGCCTGTTGAAGATTTTAGCGACGTAGCGTTGTAGTACAAGGACAGTTGCTCATCCCTTGGAGGAAATCCAAACCAATAGTTATCATGTGTGTTCCCGAATTATAACTACTTAAATCATTGGTGGTAATTTGATACGAATAGGCAAAATAGAATTTGGATTTCATGATCCCTGCCATTGGACCTATATTTAAAGGTTTCATAAATTGGTCATTTAAAAAACGGTAAGAAATACCTGCCCAATAATAATCGCCATCACGATTGTATTTTTTATACTTAAAGTTGACATCGGTACTTGAACGCCCATCACTTGCAAAATGTTGGTAGAATAATGAGGGTTCCAATTCGACCAAATTATTGGTTTTACTCTTTATTTTGATCCCCGAATACACTTGGTAATTCATCAATAAATCGGGTTCAATACCCGTATAATTATCAATATCCTTCTCCAAAAAGTTGTTGGCATTCACACTAAAGAAAAAGCCTTTATTTCGATACAAAATCCCAAAATCGAAGTTGTTGTTGGAAATGGATCTATCATCGGTAATACTGGGGTCAACGATAGGTTGCTCATAAGTGCCTTCAAAATTGTTGATATCAATCTTAAAGCTATTCAGGTTATACGACAAACCAAAACTTAAATATTGTCTGGAGCGGTAATCTAATATCAAGTGGTGTGCATACGACAGCTTAAGCCCCTTTTGCAAGGTATTTCCGTTCTTATCATTATAGAGGGTAATCCCGACACCAGAGCGATCGGCAATTCTAAAATCGACATAGAGCGATTGATTATCGGGAGCATCCTTGATACCAACCCATTGCGTCAAACCATTGGCTCTAATTCTGAAATTGTCACCAATACCCGCGTACGTTGGGGAAATCACAAAATCATTATCTGCCAGATATTGCGTAAACACGGGCAGGTTCAATTCTTGACTGTAACCTTTGATTACAACAAAAAGGAAGACGATATATAGTGGTAATTTTTTCATTTGAATACGTTTTAATTTAATGGTCTTTGCCTTTTTGTTATCTATATAATGTGAAATGACCTACAAAATCGCGTTCCACATCTGGACTGTTTGGTTTGACCACATACCAGTAATCTCCAGTTGGCAGTTCTGATCCCTTGTATCTCCCATCCCAAAGTTGCCCTTGTCTAAGCGTAGCCACTTTACGACCATACCTATCAAAAATGTCGAATTCCAAATTCGGATAATTTGTACTACATCCAGGCGCCCAACCATCGCTTACACCATCATTATTTGGGGTGAAATAATTAGGGATACAGATGTCTACAAATTCCAGCGCTATTGAAGCCATAAGTTCACAGCCACTGCCATCTGTAACGCCAACCATAAAAGTTCCTGATTCAGAAATCACAAAAGTGTTCTCACTCCCGTAAGATTCACCGTCGAGCGTAAACTCATATTGACCGGAACCGCCAGTAACAACCGCAACAAATTCATTTATATCACCTTCTTCCAGAATTAAGGTCATGGGTTCAAACGCTTCAATTTCAAAAAACTTGGTACTTTTAATACACCCGTTGGTATGTCTTACCTCAATGTAATGATCGGTTCCTGGAGCTACATTGGTAAAGACATTACTGAGTTGGTAAGGACCACCATTTAAAGCATAATCCAAATCATCAAGATTAGTGATACTGTCATCTACAGATACGGTAACCACATTACCCGTAACATTATTAAAGCACTCGTAGGCAATCTCAAGTGTTGGATCAATTTTCACCGCTTCAGGAAACGTAATATTCCATTCAGACTCACACCCTTGAGCATCGCGAACAAATACCAAATGATCACCTCCATTTAAGTTTGTAAAATCAAACTGAGTTTGATTGGCAGTGCCCGTCGTATAAGTGCCATCATAATCATCAAGACTCACGCTGTAAGGCAAAGTCCCCCCTGAAATCTCAATACTGAATTCACCGTTCCCGTCGCCATCACATACTTCTGGAAACATGGAGTCTCCAACAATGCTCAAGATCACAGGTACCGGTTCAGTTACCGTAAATTCGAAACTCACATAACAGCCTAAAACATCTTGAACGATGATGTTATAAGTACCAGCTACTAGATTACTAAAGACATTTGTATCAAAAAACTGATTCAATTGAGGTGAAATAGCGTACTTGATAACGCCAGTACCTCCGGTCGCATTGATTTCGATAGCGCCATCATCACTTCCGGCACACGAAATATTAGTAATATCCAAGGTCACTTCCAAAGGAGCGCTAGGTTCGGTTATATTAACCGGTGTGGAAGTGGCATCACAGTCGCCACTTTCTACCAATACGATGTAATTTCCTGCAACCAGATCGGTAAACGTACCAGGCGTATTTTGAACTGCTGGAATCGTATTTCCTGCCCCATCTTGCAAAGTGTAAACATAGTTGCCCAAAGCACCTTGAGCGCTTGCAACAATAAATCCGGTACTATCGCCAGCACAATTGATGGTGGCATTTGTTAATTCCAAATTCAAAGTTAGCGGTGGCAATTCTTCAATAGTAATTTCATTGGAAACTATTGCTAAACAGCCATTGGCATCTTTTACATAATACATGTAAGCTCCAGGGACCACATCAAAAGTAGTCGATGTTGCAAAAGCACCTAAAACTGTTGCAAAACTTTCTGTATTACTATATGTGTAAGGTGCTGTACCTCCAGAAGCAGATAAGGTAAGTGAAGGCTCAACCAAACAGGTTTGAGTGGTTTCGGTAACCAAACTGGCATTAATAGTTGTAGGCTCTTCAATAACAATAGCTACTGAAGTTTCTGTACAATTAAAACCATCGGTGATTGTAACCGAGTAGGTTCCTGCTGCCAAACCTGTAAATGTATTTGAGGTTTGTGGACCTGAAGTACTAGGCGTAGGCAAAATAGTGTTTAATATATATGTATAATTTGCGCCTTGCCCTCCTGTGACGTTGGTCACAGTGATTGATCCATCTTGATCACCAAAGCAGCTCAATAAATTAGTGTTTGGTGTAAAAGTAGCATCAATAGGTGTTGGTAATTCCAAAGTGATTGTTTCTGAAACCGTACAACCGCCAGTATCTTTGACATTCACCGTATAAACACCTGCTGAAAGTCCTGTAAACGTTCCATTAGAGGAATAGGCTACGGTTGCAGCACCTGTTAATTCATATTCAATAATTCCCCAGCCACCGCCAGCTACCGCAGCAATTGTGCCTTGGTCATCGGTACACGTGACGTTTGACGTCTCACTCACCTCTAAGGTTAATGCTGAAAGTGGAGAAGCTATCACTACTGTAGAAGTTGTTGCACAAAATGGACTAGCAGTTTCGGTTACTACTACCGAATACGTGCCCCCTTCCATTCCTGAAACCATCACCGGGTTGGTGGAGGTATTTGCAGAAACAATTCCGTTTACAGAATTTCCAGAAATATCAAACACTTCATAAGTGTACGGTCCAGAATAACTGCTCACATTAATTTCAAAAACGCCATTGTCATCACCAAAACAAGTAACAAATGTTGTAGGGTTCGTACTTACCATTAGTGGCGTTGCAGCTGATATTGAAATTGTGGTTTCTTCGGTACATAAGGTTAAATCATCGGTAACAGTAATGGTATAAATTCCTGCTGGCACTCCGGAAAACACACCTCCAGAAACACCTATCGATGACGGATTAGGACTAATGCTATAAGTATACGTTCCAGAGCCTCCTTCAGTAAGCATTGTGATTACCCCATCATCATCATTACAAGATGGCATGGTAGTAGCGTCTGGCTTGATTTGTAATGGCGCTTGCACATCAAGACTTACCACGTTGCCACAACCGTTGGCATCCTTAATTTCTATAGTATGAGTACCCGATGTTAAATTGCCAACTGTAAACGGTGCGGTTTGAGTTTGAAAGGCACCTCCATCAACACTATAGCTATAAGGTGAAATACCAGCAGTATCTAAAGTAACTTCAATCTCAAAAACACTTTCTGCGGTATCACATGCATTCGTGATTGCTGCGGAAATTACTGGCGTAGCATCCATAGGCAGCACAACAATAGGGCTTGATACGATACAACCATAAGCATCTTTAACATGCACGTAATAGTCTCCTGCATCTTGGTTGAAGGTACTTGCAGAAGCCCAAGCTGGATCGGTAGCCAATGGTGCAGCTGCGGTTGTAGTAATTTGATAGCGGTATGGTGCTGTCCCGTTTTGGGCTATTGCACTTATTAATCCAGAATTTGGATTACAATTCGCATTTTGATCAACCGAAACCGAAAGATCCAAAGCAAAAGCCGACTCGGTAATATTAAAAGCAGCAGTTACAATACCACAACCTGCATTTGGCCCCGTAGTTTCACTAATAAGCACATAGTAGTTCCCATAAGGTAAAGGCCCTAAATTGCTAACCGCCAATGTTCCGTTGGCCGGTACCACGCCCGACCCACTGATAGTAGTAGTTTCCAAGGACAAAGAATCAAAAATCTCATAACTTACCGTTGCAGATGAGCCATAAACACTATTCACTTCAAAAGAAACAGTACCATCAGCACTTCCAACACAGGTGATGTTGTTGGCATCTAATGCAGTGGCTGTTAAGGTTGAATTTGTTGGAATTGGTGTCGTTGCGGGCTCATAATAACTACAATTTGTAGACGCATCATACACAATAAAGGTATATAATACGCCAGGTGTCAACCCTGTAAAGGTTGCAGACTCACTTCCCGGTGCATCTTCTGGAATCCAAGACCCCACAGGATCGGGATAAACCGAAAGCGGACCTTGATAAATACTGAAGAAAAATGGACCAGCACTACTCAATGAAGAGCCAATACTTACCAATGCTTCTCCCCCAGTAGCACAATCTACAGAAGTTGTTATATCAATATTCAAATCGGTTGGAGGTGATGCCACCAACACATCCTGAAATAATACAGAACAGCCATTGGCATCTACTACGTTAATTTGATATAATCCAAAATCAACCACATCAAAAGTAATGGATGTTGTTCCTGTGGAATTTAATTCCGAATTACTGTACCCGTTAGTGCCAGATACAAAATAGTTGTAAGGAGCAGTACCCCCGGTCACGCCATCTATAATGATTGATCCTTTCGAAATCCCTCCTGCATTACAGGAAATATCCACGGTATGAAAGTCCACATCAATAGCCTCTGGTTGCGCAATGGTCACCGTAGCTGTGGTAGCACAAGATTTTGCATCTGTAATGGTTACCGTATATGTCCCCGCTGATAATCCAGAAGTTTGGGTACCATAATTAGTTCCCGTGGTATCATTATTAACATTGATCACAAATGGTGCAGTACCCACAGTTGGGTCTATAGTTAACTCAAAGGCGCCATTGGCATCTCCGTTACATAATATCTCTTGGGTTTGAGTGATCACACTCAATTCTGGCAATGAGATTGGTCTTACAGTTTGTATCCCAGATTCTACGGTACAACCATTAGCATCTGTAATTTCAAATTGATAGGTGCCTTCAGCAGCTGCCGAAAAAGTAAACGTTGTTCCTGAGGTGGTTGGTGTTCCATAGCTACCACCATTAAAAGAGACCGCATAGCTAAATGGTGCAGCGCCTCCACCAATGGTTCCTGTAATGATTCCATCTGGAGCAGCAGTACAATCTAAATCTTTGGTAAGCACTGTGCTTATGGTCACTAATGGTAATGGTGCAATGTTGAAAGTTTCAGCATAAGTACAGTCATTTTCATCTTTAACTTGAAAGGTATAAGTACCAGGTGCCAAATCTGAAAATTCATTTGAAGTTTGGTACGCAGTTTCCGCAGAAACTGGGGCAATAATTTGATATTCAAAGTTCCCGGTACCTCCGGTCACATTTGTAATGGTTACCGTAGAAACATTTGACGGACAAGTTAAAGGTGTATTGTCAAAGCTCATATCGGAAATTGGCGTTAAAGGCGCAATGGTAACATCATTTGCCACCGCAGTACATGCATTTGCATCTTTAACGATAACGGTATAGGTTCCTGCAGTCAATCCTGTAAAATCTGGACTGGTTTGAAAGTTAACCCCGTCGATACTGTAAGCATAGGGGGCATCTCCACCAGAAACATTAGTTACCGTAATGGTGGCATCATTAGAACAGGTTAAAGTGGTACTCAATTGCGCTGTACCCGCAATAGTGGTGCTTGAAGTGATACTTACGGTTTGCGCATCTGAAAAACAAACCGAGTTGCCACTTGTATATTGAACAACTACGTCATAATCTCCCACACTAAGACCGTTAAAAACGGAAGCGTTTGTAAACGTTGCGCCTCCATCAATGCTATAAACTAAGCTATTGCCATTAGCAGCGCTAACGTTGATATTAATTGTACCTGTATTTCCTGAACTGGCACAGGTAATATCAGTCGTATTCACCGTAAATTCCGGAGCTGGAATGGCATCGATCACCAAGGTTGTACTCGCACTACAGTTATTGGCATCTACCACCGTGATATCGAATGTTCCTGGGGCTGTAACGGTAAGGACTGGTTCGGTCTGAAACTCGGTCGCACTATTTACAAAATAGAAATAAGGAGGTGTTCCGCCCGAAGGATAAATTGTAATCTCGCCATCGTTACAAGTCAACGGACTCGTAATGGCAGCAGTTACTGTTAATCTTGGAGGATCGATAATGGTTATTTCTTCAGAAAACGTGCAGCCATCCTCAGTAGTTAAGCTAGCAGTATAGGTTCCTGGGTTAAGATTTTCAAAAGTGTAATCGTTTTCCATAATGGGCCCAACCGTGTTCACAAGCGTAGCACCATTATAAAGGGTGAACGTATATTGCGGGTTGGCGTCGTTGGCAGCAATTTGTATGCTTCCTTTATCGCCATTACAATAAGGCTGAATGACAAGCGTTGACCCCGTGAAATTTCTATCTCTAATTTGAATATCAGGAACCGTAAAGACACAAGGGTTTGAATCTACACCTTGTTGTCTCACATAAACGGTGTAAAAACCAGCAGTAGTTACTGCAAATACATTACTAGGTTGGTAGTTTGAACCATCAATACTATATTCGTAACCACTTGGCACACCACCCACAGTAATACTGCCAGGAGTGGTACAAATAATGTCTTCGGTAACTACTGTAGGATTGAGTAAATTTTGGTATACGTTAAAGTAGAACTGCACAAAACAGCCCCCTTCATAATTGATCGTCAAACGAAACTGTCCGGCAGCATTGGCTAAAAAATTAGGGCCTGTTTGAACTTCATTCCAAGTACACGCATCGTTTTCATTGGCACAATCAGTATTCGTTACTGCAGTACAGCTAGACTCATCCAATTGCTCCCAGATTATTGAGGAGGCTCCAGAAATACTTGTTTGAATATCTCGAATGTCGTTAACCCCACATAAAAATATATTTGGAAGTTCTTTACCATCATTAGGGCAAATAGCTACATCATCGGCATAAGGAATCACAGGGTTGGTGATGTCACCTCCATAAAGTTCTACACTAAAAATTTGATCAATAGATTGGCAAGGGGCAATTGCAGTATCCCTTACATAGTAAATTCCTGGTTCAGAAACGGTAATCGTTTGTGTGGTGCCAATTACAGGCGTTCCCGTTGCACTGGTAGACCACGAATAGGCATCATAACCATTGGCTGCAGAAATATCTAACGTTGAGCCACATATCACCTCATCTTGGGTGAAAATACAGTCATTTAAATCTGCCAAGAAATTAGTGGCCTGTGGCGATAACAAACAGCCCGTATTGCTATTAAGACTAGGATCATCGGAAATTGTAAAATTAGGATTCAAAAAGCCACTATAGGTTGCGAAGGCTTGATTGTTAATTATGTTTGAACATGCATCAACCAGAAGCGCACAAGACTCCACCGTCATGACCTCTATCCGAATTTCGTACTTGGGATCATTTTCTTCTACAAGAGAATTATCGATATCAAAAATTAACTCTCGAGTTGCTGGATCGTAACTGGACACGGTAACCCCAGGAGGTAAAACCAAATCTGACGGAAAATTAAACACAATATTTATAGGTAGAATATCTCTAATTTGAAAGTTTGTCGCGTTATCGTTACCCGTATTCTGAAAACCAATAACATAATTTAATGGATTGCTCAAACCAACAGTTTCGCCCCCTATATTGCCGCCAGCATCATCTTCAACAATTTTGGTCAACACTATATTTGGCTCAATGATCTCTACCGCAAAGGCAAAGAAATATTGAAAATAAACATCCTGAGAACTTTCCAAACGAACCGTGGCCGAAGTGGCGTCGTTGGCAATGACGTTATTTCCTGGATTTGGAACGTGCATCACACCGGTATCAAAACCTAATGTGTTTGCACTATTTGGGACTCTTGTGGTCACCGGAAGCGCGCTCAACTGAGTTACCGAACTATTAAAAAAGTTGTTGACCGGACGATCTGCTGCAGACATACTGACTCCGTTAAGCAACAAGCGGTCATTTTGAATTGGTGAATCGCCTTCCAAAGCAGCAAATGCAAAATTAGCTCTTACTGGAGACGGTGCTGGTACCGTTCTAAAACCTGAAATAGGAATATCTACGTTTACCGAACTGCTTATGGCACTAAATCCGTCAAAACTAGTGATGGACTTACCTGGCAAAGTAGGATCTTCATATACTACAAACAATGACCACCCTGCAGAATACCCAGTACCATTGTAAGGATTAAAGGAATTAGTTTGGCCTCTCGCAGAAGAAACGTTCCCCACCGTATAAGTACCTAAATCGGTTGATAAATTGGTCACAATATCCGTCACATCTGCATAACAAGAATATGGAAAACTATCTCCCGTTGCTGTCCCGTTGGCATCATAAATTATAGTCCCCTCAACATCGTTATACGCTCCAGTAGGCCCCTTGAACTTAATCTCGGTAATGGGCTCATCGCCACTTGACACAGCGCCCCAATAGAGGCCTGCATATTTTATTTTATAACAATTGGGGTTGGAAATGTCCAAATCGGCACTTGAAGAACTAAAGGTCGAATCATCACCATCAATATCAATATATTGCATGTCTACCGTATGGTTATAGACATTTAAATTATTGAAGGCATCATTATTAGGACCCAAGATATTGTTACCAATCAAAATGATATCACCTTTCAAATCTTGATTAAATCGAGGAGTGAACGGTTCATAATTTTGGGCAATGGCCTCAAAACCTAATAGCAAAACTGATACAACTAGGGCAATACGGAGAAAAGTAGGATTCTTCATAATTTTAAAAATTTGTTACTTTCTTTCTTTAGCAAGGGGCGTTGTTAAAAAAAGGATGTGGGACTCAACTAATTTTTTAATTTTCTATTTTAACTATTGACAGATTTCCATTATAGGGTTTGCTGCCTTTTGATTCTAAAGCGTCATTCGCCGGTTCTATCGAATTATATTTTTGATGATATATAAAGTACTTACTAGTATTGACATCATAAAAGAAATCAATATCTGTTATTCCAGATGCTACCGCTTTTCTCAAGAAGTCATCTCTTTTTGCTATATCGGTATGTACTGCTAAAATGAGGTAATAACCGTTATCAATATTTTTTACGTTTTTGAGGATTTGAATGTTACCCGTTTGCTCTTCGCCAAAGTCAAAATCTTCCGCATTTAATGGCACAGTACTCAATTCGGTATTGTTCTTAAGTCGTTCTAGGGTGTTTTTATCTTGGATAAAGCGATCTTGTTCACTATCGTAAGCTGCACGTTTGATTCGTCGTTTTCTCTCAATATCGGTAGCCACTTTAATCGTTTTCAAAGACGCGCTTAAGCTCTCCTTTGTACTTAATGCTGTTAACTGCTCAGCTTTTAGCTTATCGATGTTCTTTTTATAGAATAAGGTCACCTCGTCATTTTGCATGGTTGCGATTTTAACGCGTTCATCGTAGAGACGTTGCAACTCCTCAATTTTTTTACTACGTGCTAGTATTGCCCCATCAAGATCGGCTTTTAAAGCTTCAATAGCATTATTTTCGGCAGTTATGCTCTTGAATGGTTTAGGCTCTAAAAAGATACCTTGGTCACCTAAATCGTTTTCCTTTTTAAGGTCTTTAAGATCTTTCTCTTTATTGGCCACCGCTTCGGCCAAACGATCTAACAATGCTTGCTGCGATTTACCCGATGCTTCAGTTGCTTCGGCAATGGCATTCATGGATGCACCAAGATCATCTGAAGCTGTTGGCAAGGCATTGCTATCTTTTGGGGTGTTGGCTTTCAACTGCGCTTCGGCATCTTGTTTTGCTTTTGTATCAGCTTCAATTTGAGCCAAGCGTTGCGCTTCTATTGCATTTAATCTTGCAGTTTTTTCTGCCGCCAACCTGGCTTGGGCTGCTGCTTCTGCTTTAGCTTCTGTTTCCGCTTGGGCAATACGTTGCAATTCTGCTGCCTTTAATCGTGCAGCTGCTTCTGTTGCCAACCTAGCTTGCGCCTCTGCTTCTGCTTTGGCTTCGGTTTCCGCTTGAGCCAAACGTTGCAGTTCTGCTGCTTTTAATCGTGCTGCTTCTTCTTTTGCTTGAGCTTCAGCTTGGGCAATTCGCTGTGCTTCCTGTGCCTCTACTGCTTCTGCTCTTTTTATCTTTTCTTGAGCTGCAAGTTGTGCTTGAGCTGCAGCTGCTGCTTCTTTAGTTTTCAGCTCAGCTTCAGCCAAGCGTTGTGCCTCGATGGCTTCACCTCGTGCTTTCGCTTCAGCAGCCATCTTGGCTTGAATTGCTGCAATTTGCTTCGCATTGGCTTCCTCGGCCAATCTTAAGTTTTCTTGATCTTCTTTGGCTTCTGCCTCAGCCTCCGCTATAGATTGCTTGTTTTCTTGCGCTTCTGCTTCCGCAGCTAGTTTTTTGTCCGCTACCGCGTTTTCTTTGGCAATGGCGTTTGCCTTCGCTTTAGCTTCTTGATCTAATTTAGCTTGTGCTCTAGATGCTTGTGCTACTTGTCGGTTGGCTTCTGCTTGTGCCTTATCTATTTTTGAGACCGGTCTTTTTACTTTTTTGGTACTTGGGATGATGCTTCCCACTTCGTCATTACCACTATAATCAAATCGACGTTCTCCATTTAACCTGTAGGCCAAAGTAATCCCGTGTGATGGACCAAAATTGGTTAAATCGCCCAAGGCCTTTTCAAAATTGTACTCAATGGCTATCGCTTTTGTGATGTTTAGACCCAGACCTCCAGAAACACCATATAAGGTGTTGTAACCTACTTGCGCCCAAATGCCTTTAGGAACCGTTAACATGGCCATAGCTGAAATAATCGTATTCTCTTTTTGAAATTCAGACCTTAACAAGCCCGTAAATTTACTTTCATCCAAGAACCCGTTGCTACTGATATATCCCGTATGCATAAGGTGTGCTTGTATACTTTGCTCCGGATTGTCTTCAATGAGTGTTGAAGAGGTCATATTATAAAGTGCGAGGTTTTTTATGGAGACTCCAAAATCTAAAAAAGCCAATCCGTAATTAATTCCAGGATTAACGGTAATCAATACATTTGAAGGGATAGCATTTAAGGACGGATCATCGAAATTCGTGACCACACGACCTTGATCAATTCCGCTGCTATACACCCCTAAGTTAAGACCAAAGGTTAGATTACTGTCTCGTTGCAATCTTGCATTGTACGCAAAGTTTAAGGTACCCCCAAATGTGTTGAGTACACCATAGTTTTGCTGAAATACTGCAACTCCAATACCAATGTTTTCCTTAAACCTACCAGAATAACTCGCTACATAAGTATTTGGAGCATCGTCAAACTGAACCCATTCGCGTTTGTTGGTAATACTAACATACCTATGTTGCTGTCTCACAAAACTAAAAGTTGGGTTGATGAGAAATTGGTTGAAGGTCAACGAATTTCGTATTGGTAAAGCAAGTGCAACCACGCCATCCTCTTCTTGAGCATAGAACATCTGCAGGGCACAGATTAGGAACAATATGGTTAGCGCAGTGTTTTTCATTTTATTTTACCAGCGTAATGGAGCCCTTTTTGGTTTTGTTGTCGGGCGGTGTGATGATGTAATAAAAGACTTGATTTATGGAGCCCAATTCAAGTTGGGTCTCGGGCCAATTGTTGAGATAATCTTTAGTTTTAAGCACCACCTTACCGCGATTGTCCATAATAAGGACTTCGGTATTTGTGCCACTCACATAGGCGGTTGGGACAACCCAAGTGTCGTTGATGCCATCTCCGTTTGGGCTGATAAGATTTGGAATAGCCTCCACATTTGGAAAAGCATCTATCATTTCCGTTAGCTCAAAAGCAAACTCATTAGTAACCTCACAACCCGTTGATTGGCTTACCAATACCTTATAATTTCCAAAAGCGGAAGCGGTGTAGGTATCGCTTATGGCTTCAGCAATTAATTGATCATTATAATACCATTCATACTCTGGGTTTTGAGCAGTTGTTGTAACGGTCACTTCCAAAGTGTCGCCTTCTTCAATTTCATTTACTTCGGAAACATTTAAGGACCCTGTAAAACTTTCGCTTACCAAATCTATTTGACCAGAAGCTTGGCAACTTCCCAAATCGACCTGAACTGAGAAAAGCCCAGACGCACTAGTCTGGTACATTTGTGCTGTAGCTTCGGGGATTGCAATGCCATCTTTAAACCATTGGTAATTTATACCTGCAATGGTACTTAAGGTTGTCATCCCTTGATCTGGACAAAACGGGCTCCCCAAACTTGAGGAAATTGAGGCATTCGCTTCGCCTGATACTGCTTCAGAAATCGTAACTCGGTTAGAAAATGAATTTGATGTACAGGTTCCATAGTTAGTTTCAACAAAATAAGTACCTGGTTGATCGACTTCCAAGCTATTGCCTTCTTCTAAAAAAACCGAAGTCGTAGCACCAGTTTCCTTATACCAATTAAAAGTTAGGGATGGATAGTTAAGTGGGGAATTGTTGCCTACAGCGCCTGGATTATCAATGGTCAATAAATAGCTGCCACCGGCGCAGTAGGCACCTGTAGCCACTAAATTATTTATGGTAAAAGGCGAATCTTGAATTTTATAATAAGCCGCAAAAGCAGACGATCTTGAGCTGGTGGCAGCAGGAGCGGTACTTTTAACACGAATCTTATACCCTTCTCCAGCAGTTGTACTGGGCAATGAAAAATTTAAAGTGGCTGGAGACGAGGTGAAGGCATTAGCTGCCGAAGTAAATACCACGGTAGCTTCTGAAAAATCACCTTCCGCATTTGAAAGTTCTATAATAAACTGGTTGGTCTCATCCAACGCTGAGGCGGGTGAAAACACAAAAGTGGCGCTATAAGAATTGAATGTGGAACTTGCACAAGCCTGACTAAAACCTAGATTAGGCGCGCCAATAACTATTTGTGCATTTAGTTGCCCTGTTATAAAAAGAGCAAAAAAACAAAATCCAAATAAAAGTCTTTTGAGAGTAGTTTTCTGCATTCAATATCGATTACCAGTAGTTAGTTCTAAATTGATCATCAATCCTTTTTGTTCTTATACTAAGAACCCATTTGTGAGTACGTTGCTGTTGGCATAAGTGTTAATCTTATCAAAACGGAACTCAAAATGTTTTGGGAGTTGACTTAGTCGTCTAGTTCTACTTCGTTAGAAGCTATGATTTTGTTAATGCGCAACCTATAGTCTGGGCGGGTTGTACTTTTAAGATCGATAAATGTTTCGGAATCATCACCTTTTGAATACACATTGGAAAACGCTCTGTTGCCATACCAATTTTCTAAGTCTTCATTATTGGAATTGTTTTCAATAAAGATGTTGCCCTTACAATTATTAAAGTACATCTCAGTAAATTTTAGACGGTCTAGGTTCTCACTGTTTACAGCAATCGTTTTACTAAAAATGACCGCAGGATTAAAACCAGAGATCACACTTTTTCCCATATCCAAAGAGGCATCATTATCTATAAAGACCGCTGCCTTTACCAAACCCACACTAATATCTGAAGCTAAATTATCACTTACATTTACCAAGGTTAGGTTTCTTGCCACAATTGCAGTTCCTTTTTTCGCAAAGTCAACTTCTTCCTTATTATCGTAAGAAGCAATATAAATGCATCTTGAAGTTTCGGTACCCGAAATATATGGAGAGCGAATGGCTAAAGAGTTGGAAATGTTGCTCTGCGCACCATAATTGAATTTATAATCGTTAGTGCTTGATCTGAAGGAAACCAACTTGCTCATATTGGTATTACCGCCTATAATGTTAAAAGAATTACCTCTACAGTAGCTCACCATAACATTTTCTATTTGAGTTTCACTACCAACACCCGCAAAGGTGAGTGCATTGTAATACCCAAACTCCTTGGTACGCTTACCTGCAAATTCAATGCGCACGTATTTTAGTATGCCGGAATTATCTTTTGTGTTTTGTCCCCCATAACTAATATTTTCCGGATTAGATGGGCGCAGTCCGAAATTGACGGAAGAGCCATTACCATATTTATTAATTGGTGCATCGCCCAAAACGAATAGACCGCCCCAATCGCCTTCCTTCTTCACACTGCGGTTAGAAGTAAAGATGATGGGGTCTGTTTCGGTGCCTTCAGCAACAATCTTGCAACCTTTAGACACCGTTAAGGATCCGTTGGTTTTAAAATCGCCAAGAATAACAGTACCTGGCTCTATGCTTAGCGTGGTGCTATCCGTTACAAAAACGTTGCCCAATAAAAGGTACACATCCTTCTTGTTCAATTTGGTGTCTTTGGAAATATTACCTGTGAGAATTTGGGTAGGTTCTCCGTACTGGGTTTTATTTGGACTAAATTCCGTCCAATTTCTTAACCAGTTGTTCGATCCGATTATTCCTTTTTCCTGTTGCGCAGCTACGCTCATAACAGCGAAAAGCAACAGAAAGGAAAGTTGAGTTAAATTTTTCATTCTAGATTAATTAATGAATAGATTAGGGTTCTTTAATTTACAAGTTCAAACATAAGGCAAAATTCCATGAAATACAAATAATATCGATTAAATACCCGTAATATTCATGTATGAAATAATAATCCTACAATTTTAACTGTTTCATCGGTTTTTAAAGCAAAAAATATTCGTTCAATTACACCATAGAGCTTAAAATGAGCGGTGCAAGATCTGTTTTGTTCAGTTGAACATTAAACTAAAAATGCAAATAACCGATGGTTGCATCGGTTATTTTTATGTGATTACAGCGTATTGAATTGGTGAGTTCCAAAACCTCCTAAATTGAATTAAAATCTATTAAACTCATTATAGGTATGCAAGGATTTTAAAGTTTGCTCGTAAAATAAAATTGCAGCTATTAAATTGGATTTATCTGAATAGGGTAAGATTTTGTTTTGAAATTCTACCGTACTATCAAAATAGTTATTTGAGGCTTCAATATTTTCTTCCAGCGCCTTTCTGTGGTCTTTGGTATCTGGAATACCCAAGGACACCATAGTCACTCCTGGTTTGGTCGCAAAAGCAATGTTGGGTAAAATTTTAACGATCACCTCAATGCGCTCCATATAAAGTTTGAGCAATTCTCCCTTGTTCATAAGGTCTAGATCATCGCGATCATGGTATTTTGAAATGGATACCTTTCCACTAATGATGTTTAAGGATTGGTTCTTACTTTGAGAAAAACCGAGGGTGGTCATTACTAAAAGAACGACGCTAAATAAGATAAGTTTAGTTTTCATGGTTAAGATAATTAGGGTTCAATAAGGCAAATTTATGTAATTAAACGACAAAAGCAAGCGTTTTGTCGATTTTTTACGTCTGTTAGCCAAAAAAACAAGCAGGCTTATTAGATAGCAATACCACAAAAGCAATAAATGTGCTTATTTTAGGATGGATCAAAATTAACGCATTGCACTACGCTCCTATTCAAAATCTTAAAGACCAGACCTTATTATTAGATGGTATCTCTTTAATATATTAGTCCCAACCCTTCTAATTTATTTATAAAAATGATGCGGGTGTATTCAGGTCTATTATTTGGCCAAAAACTATTTCAGCTGAGAATTCCACTTAATACTTCTTACCTTTCTATAGATATGGGCTTATTCCTAAAACAAAAAAAGCCTCTTCTAATTGGAAGAGGCTTTTAAATTTAAAGGTGTGTTTGTCTTTATCTAATTGATAAGTTTTTTAGTGACTGTCATATCATTTTCCAACGTGATTACCGTAAGGTAAACCCCTTTTGAAAATTGAAAAGTAGCTTTAAAAGTTCCTGTATTATCAACCGGTGCATAGCTCGTTACTCTTTTTCCTGAAATATCGTACACTTGAATCGCCTTAATACTTGAAGACGCCTTCACATTGATCTCATTATTGTTAACGTACACAAAGGTATCACTAAGTTGCGTTTCATTAACTGAAAGTGGTGTTTGCTTATAGACCAATATAAAACGATCGGTAATGGTTCCTGCTTCCGCAGTAAAAGAATACGAGGAAGCTCTTAAGTCGTGCTCAACATCTAATACCGTGTCTTCAAGAAAAATAGCTTGTTGTTGATCTACAAATAAATTTCCTTGCAACATATCAATTCCTATGGCGTAAACTCCTGTTTGAGGAATTGTAACCCCCATTGGCACCGTATCGTCCACTGAAAATGGCAACGCCCGTCCTTGGATGTTCATGTTGGTTGATCCCAATACTGAAAACAGACCAAATTCCGAAGCATCGGCATAAGTATCATAAAGTCTATCTTTTTGATTGGTAGCTCCTGTAACATAACCTACCAAAGCGCTAGAGGATACATTATTCTCATCTACCAAACTTAACCATACCAATTCTTTGTCGGCATCATCCAAAGTGGTTGAAGCACTCTCATTTCTATAAAATCCAGAATTAGCATAGCCTTCTTCATTGTCATCATAACGCATGGTATTGGAAAACGTAACGGTTGTTGTCTCTGGAGCAGATTCAAGCATCTGCACATAAAATCCTTGTGCTGAAGCGATATGACCATCAAAAGTATTAGGAGGTGTTACCCCTGTAGCATTATAAGTTACATATTCATTGTTATATTGATACACATCGCCCGTATAAAATGGATTAGCTACATTTGAAATTTCGGTATCATGCGTCCAAACTCTTACGTTACCTTCTATTTCTGGGTTATCACTAAATAATTTATCGGCACTAATGGCGGAAGGATAAGGATTTCCTAAAAGATTCCAATGACTGGTTTCTACGGAAGGCTGGTTGCTACCAAGTGACTTATAAACATCTACGTCAATGGTTCCATTGCGGGGCACCCCTTGAAAGGTGGCGGTAAAGCCAGAAGCGACATAATCCGAAGGAACTTGGACTATATAACCTTCAGCTGGCGACATAGCACCAGAAGCTGGCACCCAATCTCCAACAGTTCCTTCTCCATTAGCAGCATTAACATCCCATTGAAATGCGTCTGCTTCAAAGGGAGCTGTAATCCCTGTAAGATTAAAATTGTTTACTGGTGAAGACCAAAACACAAAATCATTATCATGTAAATCGGTTGCTTCACGTTTTACCCGCACGTTACCACTGTTACTGTTTGTGGTTACCTCTTTAACTTGAACCAAGTTGGCTCCATCTTCAATAGTTAAGGTAGCTCCAGATTCTACCGTAACTGTATTGAAGAGTTTAAGTGTGGCACTAGACGGAATTGTTACGTCGTTGCCAGAAGTCACTCTACAATCACAACCTTCCAAATCACCAGATTGATTATAACTGGCAGCAAAAACCAAACCGCGCTCGGCATCGGGCACAGAAGTAATTCCTGCCTGTGTATATGCTGGTGGGAGTTCCCATTCCGTACCATTCCAAAATACTGGTGTGCCTCCTTGTGTTAATGTTGTAGGTACAATCAAGGATCCAAAATCATTGGTGACTTTCAATCTATATAAAGCTAAATCGTCTTGATCAATACCGCCTGAAATAGTATAGCTGTTTGACGTCGCTCCCAGAATTGGATCATTATATTTAAACCATTGGTAAGACAAGGTTTCTGCAGGGTAGCCGGTCCCGCCACCAGCAACATCTGCTGTGGCCATTAAAGTAATATCGGTAGTACTTGGGATTTTACAAACACTTCTTGACACTGGAAATTGAGTTACTACTGGCGTTTTGATATCAAAAGATCCTCTATTGTAAGCTAAAAAAGCCAAATCGGCAGTTCCGCCCGCAACCATGTTTATGTTGTTGATATCATCAATATTATTTGCGGTTATTTCGAAATTCTCAAATTTAAATGCAGCCATTCTTAAAGGGCGCTCTTCGCTATTTGAAAAGGCCAAACTTTGAGGTGTTGCTACACCATAACTTGTTCCTGAGGTTAATTTGTACAAATCCAAGCGCCATTCTGCCAATAAGGCATCACCGTCGCTCGCACCTTCTTGTAAGATGGTTAACTTAATGGGTCTTCCCACCACATTCTCTTGAGAATCGGAATAATAATAAATATCAGTGCTCCCTGCATTCGCAATTTGTGAGATTAAAAAATCTGGTATATCATCGTTGATAGCACCTAATACGCCTCCGCTGCTATAAAACTTCACATCGGTAAGCTGATTAAAATTGGTAACACCTGTACCTAAATCCAATCCGTTAGTACCATCAATCAATACATCATAAATTGTAGCCCCCATAATTTCTGGTGACGTTACCGCAGTGCCTTCATTAACTACGCCATCAATAAGGTCGGCCATAGCTATGTAATTTTCAGGTTGAGTGATGCCATCAACACCATTAGTGGTATAGGCATAAAACAACTGCGTGCTAAAATCTACACCGTTAGAGGTAAGCAAAGCATCATCAACTCCGGTAGAATACGTTACCCCATCGTAAGTAAATGCTAGCAAATCGTGTCTTGTGTTAGGCTTTAAGCTTTGATTGTTAGGATCTGCCTTCCATTGGGAAGATCTCCAAAAGCCATTATAGGTAGTGAAAATCTCGGTGATCTTGGTGACGTTACTTGTTTCTCCATTTTTAAGGGTTTTACTTAAGGGAGCAACATATTCAATGTCAACATTAGAATCTACTCCCCCAATCATTAGGTTTCCTACAACATCGGCAGCACCGGTTGCACTAATCTTAAATTGAATTTCATTGGCACTAATTACCGATACGTTGTTAATGGCAATTCCATTAAGAATCACGGAGGTCGTTGAAGTGAAGTCTGTACCAGACACCGTTATGGCTGATTTTGTAGTTACGCGTGTAGGAAAAACATTGGTCACGGTTTGTGCCATTAAGCTTGTTGCAGATAGCAACAGCAAAACAGCAGCTAAGCTCTTAATTGGCAATACATTAAAATAGGTAGTTTTTGAATTCATAATCATTAAATTTGGTTAGATAATTTCAGCGAAAATTTAGTTCGATACAAGAGTTTAATGCTCTAATCTTTAGGAGGGAACACAATATTGCTAACAAATTTTCTTAAAATAAAAAATTTTAGATGTTTTGTAAGAAATAGATGTCCAACTGCATTTTTTTGAATCATTAACTGCTATTTTGTCTTCAGCAGACAACTTAAATTTACCATTCGCTACTTCAAAATTACTTTTTGTCTCAGATGCCTCTTACCCTATTTTAATAGTATAAGGTAGACCCCTGAACTTAAAATAGTTGCATTTATTCTGTTCTCACTTTCAATGGTCTCCAAATCCCAATGCAAATTGTTCTACCCAATAAATTGTAAACAGAAGCTTCGGTTTTTTTTTATTTAAAACGCCTTCTAAAATCGATTAATCTGTTTGATTACTGTAAATATCCATGTCGTCCAATCCAATCGTTTCAAGTGAAAAGACATTGAAAGTAAAAAGCAAAAAGAATCGACCTAATATGATTAATTGCTGAAATTGAAGTAACCTTATATTTAGAAATTATTAAAATGTAAATAAGCTATTTAGCCTATCTATTAGCTATACATGCACCGCGGAGGGTAAATTATAATAAGCTTATCACTGATAGGAATTTCTGAAGTTGCCCTCTATAAAATTTAAATGATATTTTTCATTTAAATAAGAATCTTGAAGAAAGCTGATGGAATTGATGCTATAGATTTTTAGCATTTAGTAAAAAAAAAATATCACTTAATGGAAGGAGTCAGTTTGAAACCCTTTGTTTTCATGATGCCATACGTCAAGAGTTATCACCCCACTACTTCCCGATGCAGAAATTGGCAAAAATATTACCCAATAAATCATCGTTGGTAATCTCTCCCGTAATTTCTCCAAAATGGTACAGCGCTTGGCGAATGTCGATGGCCAAAAGATCGCCAGAAATATCGGTCTCCAAGCCTTGTTTTACGTTTTGAATTTCCTCGAAAGCTTTTAAGAGCGCATCGTAATGGCGTGAATTGGTGACGATTGTTTCGTTGTTGCGCAAAGCTCCTGTATTGATAAGATTGAGCAAGGTGTTGGTAAGCTTTTCTACTCCCTGACCCGTTTTAGCCGAAATTGGTATGAGCACTGACGCATGCGCGTGGAGATTTGTGCTCAAATCTGAAAGGTCATTTGCAGATATTTCGTCTATTTTGTTCAAAATCACCAATAACTGTTTCTGCGGAAATTTGTTTTTTATTTTTTCAATTTCCATGGTCACGGTTGCAACCGCTTCATTACCCAACACTAATTGTGCACTGTTTAATAAAAACATGACTACTTGCGCTTGTTCAATTTTTTCGAATGTTCTTTTAATCCCAATACTCTCCACCACATCTTCGGTTTCACGAATTCCAGCGGTATCAATAAACCGGAAGCCAATGCCTCCTATGGAAATTTCATCTTCAATAGAATCTCTTGTCGTCCCAGCAATTTCAGAAACTATAGCGCGCTCCTCATTTAATAGCGCATTAAGCAGGGTGGATTTCCCTACGTTGGGCTCCCCTACAATTGCAACCGGAATTCCATTTTTTATGACGTTGCCTACCGCAAACGAATCGATGAGACGTTTGAGCACAAAATCAATCCGATTTATAAGTTCCTTAAATTGGCTTCTGTCCGCAAATTCAACATCTTCTTCAGCAAAATCCAGTTCCAACTCTATCAACGAGGCGAAGTTTAACAGCTCTTCGCGCAGCTTGGCAATTTCCGATGAAAAGCCACCGCGCATCTGTTGTATGGCCATTTGATGTGAAGCTTCGGTATCACTCGCAATCAAATCGGCAACTGCCTCAGCTTGAGAAAGGTCCAATTTTCCGTTTAGAAAAGCTCTTAAGGTAAATTCACCCGCAGTTGCCATTCGGCAGCCCTTCCGTAGACATAGTTGTAAAATTTCCTGCTGAATATAGGTGCTGCCATGACATGAAATTTCAACCACATCTTCACCAGTATACGAGTTTGGATTTTTAAAAATGCTCACCAACACTTCATCAATAACACGCTGCGCTTCTACAATATGACCTAAATGAATGGTATGTGTGCTTTGCTGCTGTAATGTCTTGCCTTTTTTAACAGATCGGAAAACACGATCTGCAATGTCCAATGCCTTTGAACCGGAAAGTCTTAAAATAGCAATGGCACCATTTCCTGAAGGGGTGGCAAGGGCAACAATGGTCTCTTGATGATTCATTATATAATTTTGAACAAAAGTAATTGAAATTTAGTGAGATTTAAAAGATGTGCCTTTCTACTATTTATGCACAATTAGAAAAGCTTATGTTTTGAAGAACTTAGTATATTTGTAACTCCTAAACTATTAAAGATGAAAAAAGCATTACTACTACTCGCCTTATGCGCAATCTTTGGATGTAAGACCGATTCGAAAATGCCTGCGCCAATTGAAGGTTACCGTATTGTTGGTGAAGCGCCTGGCGTTTATAACGGTATTCGTGTGTATCTTAATATTCAGGACCAAAAAGGCAGATTGTGGGCTACTGACACCGCTATCGTGGTAAATGAACGCTTTACTTTTGAAGGCGACCTTGAGACGCCACACTATGTAGAACTCACCATGAACAGTACCTTTGGTACATTGCCACTTATATTGGAACATGAAGAAGTACAACTCACATTGGATGCGAAGGATGTTTCAAACTCCAGCATCTCGAGTGCTGCTGCAAATGACGCGTTAAAAGCCTATAATAAAACCAATACAGCGATTGACGATGAATACGATACGCTGGCGGAAGAACTCAAAAAACAAAATTCTGCAGAAACTGCAGATCCTGCTGTGATTACTAAAAAATTAGCCCAAATTAGAGAACGCAAGGAGGCATTTCCGTACGAATTTATTAAAGAACATAAAGATAATTATTGGTCCTTGATTTTAATTGACCAAATGCTAACCTCCCGTAAATTAGAAGTTACGGAGATAGAAAAAAGTTTTTTTTCGTTGAGAAATGACCTCACTTCTTCGGCCTACGGACAAAGAATTAGTGAAAAAATAGCTCAAACTAAATTTCAAGTCGCCTCATTGACCGCTACGGAAATTGGGCAACACGCACCTAATTTCACTGCACCAACGCCAGATGGTGCCTCTTTTGAACTCTACAAAAACTTAGGAAAAGTCACCATCATAGATTTTTGGGCAGCTTGGTGCGGACCTTGTAGACGAGAAAACCCAAACGTTGTTAAAGTGTACAATAAATATCATGATAAAGGTTTAGAAATCGTAGGCGTGTCTTTAGATGGTAATACAAGGCAAAAAGCGCCTAAGGATGCTTGGGTCAAAGCCATAGCCCAAGATCAATTGGCATGGCACCACGTCTCCAATCTCAACTATTTTAACGACCCTGTAGCCAAAGCTTATAACATTAGAAGCATCCCTGCTACGTTTGTATTGGATGCAGAGGGCAAAATCATTGCAACAAATTTAAGAGGACAAAGTCTAGAAAATAAGATTGCAGAATTGTTGGATTGATGTTTTGGGCTCGCACTTAGAAAATTTCATTGCACCACTTGACATCATTTAAAAGCGTAAAGCCTTCAGAAACAAATCGCTGAAGGCTTTTTTTTTTACAACTTACCTGTTTTATGCATGATGAATAAAATAATGATGGGAATCGAGAGCAATACCACCATCAACAAATCGGTTTGAAATAAAGAAGGTCGCAGGAGCAGCGTGATTACAAAACCGCCAATGGCACCTCCAAAATGTGCATCGTGGCCTATATTGCCCACTTTATTTTTCATCCCATAAATGGAATACAGCAAATACCCAATGCCAAATATATACGCCGGAATGGGAATGGGCACAAAGAATAAATACAAACTCATTTGAGGATC